>Ga0114931_10000496_pt1 | contig 47711 bp, 44 predicted proteins | sample 2SBtaG_FD_89579 | JGI IMG/M metagenome (GOLD analysis project Ga0114931, IMG submission 89579) | Deep subsurface microbial communities from Kolumbo volcano to uncover new lineages of life (NeLLi) - 2SBTROV14_V59a metaG | ecosystem: Environmental > Aquatic > Marine > Volcanic | place: Kolumbo... | reverse complement strand
TCGAGCGTACAGGGAAGTACTTGCAGCGGGTCTTGAGAAGCTGATCCGGACATCGAGTTGTCGTGCCCCGTATGTGAACCCACTCGATCAGGGGAGGAGCCACACTATTAAACTACACTCGATTGCGACAATATGTCGCATTCACCTCCATTCTGCATCGTGATATTTTTTAATTTGATAATAAAGGATCCCACGATGCAAAGCTGCCCACTTGGAGCAACAGGAGGAGTGCCCAGATCGTTGGCGCATTTCTATCGTATTGCCCTGTTGTCTTGCCTGTTACCTTGTCTTTACCCGGCTATTGCCTGGCCCCACGGGGTGATTGGCAATCGATTTTTCCCTTCCACGCTGGCAATAGAAGATCCCTTTGCCAACGATGAGCTGAGTATCCTCGGGGGCCACATAAAGGGGCCTGGTGAGGATAACGAGCCCTCGACCAGAGTGACGAGCCTGGATGGAGAATATGCCAAAACGATAATACCGAATGTTGCCTTGTCTATCGGGGATGAATATACATATGCTGACCCGGATGGTGAAAAGACGAAACAGGGTTCTGGTAATCTTGAACTGGGTGTGAAGTATCAGTTTTATACCCGCACCTCAACGGAGAGCGTATTATCAGTTTCATTGGGGGCCTCCATTGGAAATACCGGTGATACCGGCCTGGAAGCTGACGATTTCACGACCCTTTCACCTGCCATCCTGTTTGGTCAGGGGTTTGGCAGTTTGCCGGACGCGGCCAGTATTTTTCGGCCATTGGCACTGACCGGCAGTCTCGACCTGAATTTCCCGCTGGATTCAATGTCAACTGTGAATGGTGAAGAAAGGCGTAATCCGGTGACGAATGGCTGGGGCGTTGCGCTTATGTATAACCTGCATTATTTGCAAACCTCAGTGCACGATATGCACATAAAGGCGCCGTTTAATCGAATGGTGCCCATCGTGGAGGTGGCCGGTGAAACCTGCCTGAACCGTGGATGCAGTGGTGACACCACCGGCTTCGTGAATCCGGGGATAATATGGATCGGCAGAAAATTCCAGCTTGGGGCTGAGGCGCAGATACCGATCAACAACCGGACCGGGAGTGATGTCGGCGTTCTGCTTCAGGTTCATTTCTTTATTGATGATATGTTCCCACGCACATTTGGCCGACCATTGTTCATGGAACCTTGAGAAAACAAACCAGTATGCATCGATGGTTAGCCCGCATTTTTCACCGTAATGAAAACCCTCATATGATCATTGAATCCACAGCCTGTTTTTTTCAGTCGGCTATACAGTCAGTATTCTGCTTCTTCAGAAAATGCACTGTGAATCCGTATCCCTGCGCAATCATCTTGCGCCCCCGCAGGAAATGCGGGCCAGGCCAGTTACTGTATTTACTCGTCGGTGTTGTGATCACAACTAACGCTTTCGGACATGCCATGCTGGAATCCGCGAAGCCTGGCGCCGGCGCCATACTGGAAACACCACCGGCGGCCATCACCCTGCATTTTGACAGCATACTCGAACCGGTTTTTTGCAGGATTACAGTTAAAAACACAACCGACAATCATGTTGTTACCGGTCCTGTTCAGAGTGGTGGCCGGGATGGTACTTCGCTGCGCATGGTCTTGCCGGCATTACCGGCCGGCCACTACCGTGTCATCTGGCTGGCAGTCTCCCCCGATGGTCACCGGACGTCCGGTGACTATACATTTGCCATTAAATAATGCGCTCCGGGATATTCGGGGTCAGAGTAAGAACTCACGAATATCTCCGTTTACCACGGCGTCCGGGCTTTTTCCGGGCAGTTCGCTGCTGTGGCGTGCGTGGCGACTTTAGATCCACACTCCGGTATAACGCATTGACTTCCGCGCGCGTTAGTTCCTGGTACTTGCCGGGACGAATCTGCCGCGGCAGGCTGATTGGTCCGAAACGAATACGCATCAAGCGGCTAATCTGCACACCCTGTGACTCCCACAGCCGTCGCACCTCGCGGTTGCGACCCTCTTTCAGAGTAACGTGATACCAGTGATTGGCCCCGCTCCCGCCTGCATCATCAATCCTGTTAAACGCGGCCTCGCCGTCATCCAGTTCAATGCCCCGCAACAGGCGATCGAATACTGCGTCCCCCACCTGCCCCAGCACGCGTACGGCATATTCACGATCGATCTCGTATGAAGGATGCATCAGCCGGTTGGCCAGTTCACCATCGGTCGTCAGCAGCAACAGGCCGGCGGTATTCAGGTCGAGGCGACCTATGTTAATCCAGCGGCCGGTCCGGATGACCGGCAAGTGATCAAACACTGTCGGGCGCCCTTCCGGATCGGAACGTGTCGTCAGTTCACCAACCGGTTTGTGATACATCAGGGTCCGCTGCATCTCCCGGGCAAGGGTCGCCGCCAGTGCCAGTGTCCGGCCATCGACCCGGATGTCCTCCCGGCCACTGACACATTGCCCGAGTTGCGCGACTTCGCCATCCACGGAGATGCGGCCGGCCGCGATCCACGATTCGATCTCGCGCCGTGAACCATAGCCGGCGCGAGCGAGCACCTTTTGCAATCGTTCTGTCATGAGGAGAATTCTACAGGGAATACGCCTGGAATCTGCAGGGGCTGGCTAAAGATGCAGCACTTGCGCCGAGAGGCGGCCCTGGGGCATGCCGGCGTATTCGATAACCGTGAAGACCGTATTCGCGGACAAGCCCCTTACCGGGGCTAGTGCAGGATGGAAGCGGTCTCGTCCCCGGCGGGATCCGTAACCTCTGTGACCTGCAAGTCCCCGGACTCCTCCGGGACCGGGGTTTCCACCTCGCCTTCATCGTTTGCGGACTCGACCTGCAGTCCCGGGATATCCGCCAGATCGAGCTCCAGCTCGGCGCCGATGGTGCTGAGATCACGCAGTTCGGCCAGCGTGGGCAGTTCATCCAGACTCTTTAGACCGAAATAGTCGAGAAACTGTTTGGTCGTGCCATACATTGCGGGGTGGCCGGGAACATCGCGCTGTCCGACGGCCCGGACCCATTCGCGCTCCAGCAAGGTCTTCATAATGGAGGTGCTGACGCTGACGCCGCGGATGTCCTCGATCTCACCGCGCGTAATTGGCTGCCGGTAGGCAATCAGGGACAGGGTTTCCAGCAAGGCGCGGGAATAACGGCTGGGCTTCTCCTCCCATAGACGCGTGACCCAGGGTTGCATTTCCGCGCGCACCTGGATCCGGTAACCACTGGCAACCTGCACCAGCTGGATGCCGCGGGACTCAAAATCCGACTCCAGCGCGGACAGCGCCTTGCGCAGATCACCACGCTCCGGCCGCCCATCCTCCGTGAACATGGCCAGCAGCTGGTCCAGGGTCAGTGGCCGTCCTGCCGCCAGCAGGATGGCCTCGGCAATCTGTTTCAGTTTATCGATATTCATAATTCCGTTTCCTGTCAGGCAGTGGCCCGTTCCGGAATGGCTTCCGCCTCGCTTGCGGCCTTGACGTGAATCGGCGCAAAAGGTTCTGCCTGGGTCATCTCGATCAACGACTCCTTGGTCAGTTCCAGCACCGCCAGGAAAGTTACCACCACACCCATCCGGCCCTCTTCCACGGTAAACAGATCCGTGAACCCGGTGAAACGGTGCGCCTGGATGGCATTCAGCACGGTGGACATCCGCTCGCGCACCGACAGTGATTCCATTTGCACATGGTGGCGTTCATACATGGAGGCGCGTTTCATGACATCCTGAAACGCCGCAATCAGATCCTGCAGATCTACCTCCGGTGGCAACTGCAACACCTTCTGCTCACCGGGCTCCGCCGCGGCCTGGAACACGTCCCGGCCCATGCGCGGCAGTTCATTGAGATCCTCGGCGGCCTGCTTGTAGCGTTCGTATTCCTGCAGGCGGCGGATTAGTTCGGCGCGCGGATCGTCCTCGTCTTCTGCGCCACCGGCCGGCCGTGGCAGCAACAGGCGCGACTTGATCTCCGCCAGCATGGCCGCCATCACCAAATATTCCGCGGCGAGCTCCAGCCGCATACTCTGCATAAGTTCAATATAATCAGTATATTGCCTTGTTATCTCGGCAATGGGTATATCCAGAATATCGAGGTTTTCCTTGCGGATCAGATACAGCAACAGATCCAGCGGACCTTCGAAGGCCTCAAGAAAAACTTCCAGTGCATCGGGGGGGATATACAGATCCGTGGGCAGGGAATTGATGGCCTGCCCATGGACGATGGCGAGGGGCAGTTCTTCCTGTTGCCGGGGTTCGGGGGTCACTTCGCCGTGCTGATTCTCGCTCATGGTGCTCCCTGGTCGTTGACAGGCCCGTACGAAACCGAGGGACGACTTCCGCCGTCCGCAGGATTCTATCCTAATTCAAGGGCTATGTCGCTATATTTGCGAAGTTTTTCAGTCATACACCAGCCCCATCGCAGCACGCACTTCTTCGAGTGTCTCGCGGGCTACGTCACGCGCAGCCTCCGAGCCCTCACTGATGATGGTGCGGACCCGGGCGCGATCCTGCTCGTACGCACGGGCCCGTTCCTGTAGTGGCCGCAGCTCCTCCAGGACACTGTCGATGAGCGGCTGCTTGCAGTCCAGGCAACCGATGCCGGCACTGGTGCAGCCTTCCCGCACCCAGTCCTTTACATCGTCGCCGGAATACACCTGGTGCAGTTGCCACATCGGGCACACCTCGGGATTGCCCGGGTCATTGCGCCGGACGCGGGCGGGATCGGTGGGCATGGTGCGTAATTTCTGCTCCACGGCCTGCGGGTCTTCCCGCAATGTGATGGTGTTGTTATAGGACTTGGACATCTTCTGCCCGTCAAGGCCCGGCATTTTCGAGGTCGGCGTCAGCAGTGCCTCCGGCTCGCTCAGGATCAGACGGCCACTGCCCTCCAGGTAACCGAGCAGGCGCTCACGGTCTGTGATGGCAAGATTCTGCTGGTCCTGCAACAGCGCCCGGGCAACGTCTATCGCCTCGTGGTCACCCTGCTCCTGGTAACGCTTGCGCAACTCCTTGTAGAGTTTTGCATTCTTCTTGCCCATCTTTTTGATGGCCGTAATGGCTGCTTCCTCGAAACCGGGTTCGCGCCCGAAGATATGATTGAAGCGGCGCGCGACTTCGCGTGTCAGTTCCACATGGGCGACCTGATCTTCACCAACCGGGACCTTGTCCGCACCGTAGATCAGGATATCGGCACTCTGCAGCAACGGGTATCCCAGGAAACCGTAGGTCGCAAGATCACGTTCGCGCAGTTTTTCCTGCTGGTCCTTGTAGCTCGGCACTCGTTCCAGCCAGCCCAGCGGCGTCACCATGGACAGCAACAGGTGCAGTTCCGCATGTTCCGGCACGTGTGACTGGATAAACAACTGCGCGGATCCCGGATTGACGCCGGCCGCGAGCCAGTCGATGACCATATCCCAGACACTTTCGGAAATAATGTGCGAGTCTTCATAGTGGGTCGTCAGCGCATGCCAGTCCGCCACGAAGAAAAAACAATCATATTCATGCTGCAGCCTGATCCAGTTTTTCAGGACGCCGTGATAGTGTCCGAGATGCAGACGCCCGGTCGGGCGCATGCCGGACAGGACGCGGCCTTGCGTATTCATGCTGTAAGCGCTCCCCTATCTACCCAACAGTGCAGTCAGTACCCGTAAAAAGTCGTGCGGATCGAGACCGGAAATTCCCGCCATCAGGCTCATGAAGAACTCGATCCCCGGCCATATCAACGCACCCAGCAGACCCGTGACCAGCAGTGCAACCAGTATAAAGAAACCGTACGGCTCGATGCGGCTGAAACGGTAGGCCATCGGCCCGGGCAACAGACCGGTCATAACCCGGCCACCGTCCAGTGGCGGCAGCGGCAGCAGGTTCAGCACCATCAGGATGGTATTGATGAAAATACCGGCCACACCCATAACCACCAGCGCCAGGCCATACTCGCCCAGCGCGAGGCCAACGCGGATAATCAGCGCCCAGAGAATGGCCATGATAAAATTGGAAACCGGACCTGCCGCGGCAACCAGTACCATGTCCCGCTTCGGCTGTTTAAGATTCTGCCAGGTGATCGGTACCGGCTTCGCCCAGCCAAACAGGAAGCCCGTCGTCATATACATCAGTCCCGGAATGATGATGGTGCCGAGGGGATCAATGTGCTTGAGCGGATTCAGTGTCAGGCGCCCGAGCATCAACGCGGTCTTGTCGCCCAGCCGCAGCGCCATCCAGCCATGCGCCGTCTCGTGTACGGTAATGGCGAACAGCACTGGCAGGACCCAGGCAGCGATCTTTTGTATGAGCGTTATCTCGTGCATCGGCGGATTATACCTGCATGTCCACAGTCAGAGATATCACGTCAATCCCTCGACCGCTCCGCAACCCTGACGAACGATTTCCGGCACCGTGCCGGTCATATCGATCACCGTGGTCGGCTCAAAACCACAGTGTTCCCCGTCAATCACCAGGTCGACATCATGCTCCAGCGTCTCGCGGATTGCCCGGGCATCGGTTTCCGGCATGTCTTTACCGGGCAGAATCAGTGTTGAACTCATCAGCGGCTCATCCAGTTCGGCGAGCAAGGCCTGTACGACCGGGTGCTGCGGTATCCGGATGCCGATGGTCTTGCGTTTCGGATTTTGCAGACGCCGCGGCACCTCATGCGTGGCATGTAGAATGAAAGTATACGGACCTGGAGTCAGTGACTTCAGCAGGCGGTAGGCTCTATTGTCTACTCGTGCATAGGCTGCAATCTCGGACAGGTCACGACACACCAGCGTGAAATTGTGCTGCTTGTCCAGCGCCCGGATACGGCGAATCCGCTCCATGCCATGCTTGTCACCGACATGGCAGCCCAGGGCATAGCTGGAATCCGTGGGATAGACCACCAGGCCGTCAGCACGCAGGATCTCCACCGCCTGGCGCACCAGCCGCGGCTGTGGATTGACCGGATGAATCTGGAAGAACTGGCTCATGGGATGGCGATATCAGTAATTGCAGGAAGCGCCCTGCAGACAACCGGCTAGTGTACCGGCCAGGCCCCACTCTCCCACACCGGCGTACAGCCGGCCGGCAATGCCGCCATGGCGCCGAGTTTCACCCAGGGATTCTCCGGGCCGTGGTAATCCGAGCCGCGCGAGGCCAACAGGCCCTCGGTGCATGCAAGTGCGGCCATGGCGTTGATGTTATCGCGGGTATGACTGCCGGAGACCACCTCCAGACCGACCCCGCCTAGCTCGCGGAACTCGCCAATCAGGCGGCGCAGCTTGCTCGCGCTCATCCGGTAACGCGCCGGGTGCGCTATCACGGCAAGTCCCCCGGACAGACTGATCCAGCCCAGCGCCTCTTCCAGGCCAGCCCATTCACAGGACACGTAGCCCGGTTTGCCGGGGACCAGGTAGCGTTTGAATACCTCGCGCAGGTTGCGGACATGCCCCTGCTGCACCAGGTACCGGGCAAAATGGGTGCGGCTGATAATCCGTCCCTCTGTCAGGGCCGCCGCGCCATCGAAGGCCCCGGGAATGCCGTGCGCATCGAGGCGCCGGCCCATTTCCACGGCACGCCCGTCACGCGTTGTCTGTAACCGGTGCAGACCGGACTGCAGTTCGATGCACTGCGGATCGACATTCAGGCCGAGTATATGAATCGTCATGGATTGCCAGCTGACGGACACTTCAACGCCCGGAACCAGTTGCAACCCCAGCTCAGCGGCAGTTGCAGCGGCCGTCGCGATCCCGTCCGTGGTATCGTGATCGGTGAGCGCCAGCACCTGTATCCCGGCCGTATGCGCCTGCTGCACCAGCGTAACCGGTGTCAGGGTGCCATCGGAAGCGATCGAGTGGCTGTGAAGGTCATATTCAACAGGCATCCGGTATATTCTACAGCACGGCCCGGTGCCCTGCCCTTATATACCCACTGCCAACAAGGTTGAGGTGGTCGCAACCAGTCTGTCAAACAAGTAACATACCCACCGATTCCGGCCCCCCCGTTTCAACTGCCGTCAGAGACATGCATATACCGACAGGCCAACTCGACACCCTGCGCAGGCTAACCCGCCGGGTTCTCGATGATGTACTCAGCACGGCCGGTGATTCAGCCGCTGCACAGGATCCCGAGACCGGGTTGCCGACACTCACGAGTGCCTTCGAGCAGTTGTTCGAGGTCATGGCCCGGGTGGAAGGCGACCGCGCGGCGAACGGCCCACAGGCGCCCGGCACGGCGACCGGGGATATCACCGAGCTTGGTGAATATGCCTTGAAGCTGCATGAGAACCTGGCCGCACAGGCCGGGCAGGCAAGCCTGCCCGATGACCGGCCGCTGCTGGCCGAACAGGCCATCAATTTTGCGCTATGGGTCGCACGCGCGGGGGGACAGATCGATACACTGGAACCGGTCGTGGATGCCCTTGCCATGGTGGCCAACAGCATCTCGGGTGCAGGGGAACTCGAATCACTGAGCAAGCTCATGGGCGAGATTGCCGCTGCCGTATCCCCGATCATTCGTGAAGATCTGGAAAAGATCAATCCCGGCCGCCCGTGGCGGGTGCTGCTGCTGAATAACGGGATCGTCGCCACCCGCAGCCATAACCCGGACATCATGGAGGCGGCATTTGCCATACTGACCCGGCATTTGCCCGAGGACGCGGCCCGCTTCTTTACCGAGGGCATGGAACAGATGGAGGCACTGGACTATCCGCCACAGGTACGCCAGGTAATGGAGAAATACCACCGTCAGTGGGCCGTCAAGCGGTCGCTGCATTGAGGAAAATCGGGCGCAAAACCCGGTAATAACCGCTTTTTATGACAAAAAATGCTGTCAGAACGGATGCCAAACGATTATTATGCACGTCCATTTAGCGCAACACACAGTTTCCGTCACGAACGGCCGGCCCGCATGAAATTCCTTTTCGACCTGTTTCCCATTATCCTGTTTTATGCTGCGTACCAGCTCTACGACATCTACGTCGCTACGGCGGTGGCTATTGCGGCCGCTGTTGCCCAGACCGGGCTGTTCTGGCTGAAGACCCGGCGCTTCGAAAACATGCACCTGATTACGCTGGGCATCCTGATTGTGTTCGGTGGACTGACCCTGATTCTTAGAGACCCGATTTTCATCAAGTGGAAGCCCACCATAGTAAACTGGCTGTTCGGTATCGTGTTCATTGGCAGTCATTTCATCGGCGAGCGCACCATCGCCGAGCGCTTGATGTCAAAAGCCATCACAGTCCCGGCACCCGTGTGGAGCCGGCTCAACATGGCCTGGACCACTTTCTTCCTGCTGACCGGCGCACTCAACATCTATGTGGCCTACAACTACAGTGAAGAGACCTGGGTGAATTTCAAGATGTTCGGCATCATTGGCCTGACGCTGGTGTTTGTCTTCGGGCAGGCCTTTTATCTCAGCCGCTACATGGAAGTCGTGGAAGAAAACGGGCAAGGGAAATAATCAATGCTGTACGCCATCATCAGCCAGGACAAGGCAGGCAGCCTCAATGGGCGCCTGCAGGCACGCCCCGATCACCTGGCGCGCCTGCAGGCACTCCGGGACAACGGAACACTGGTGCTGGCCGGCCCGCACCCGGCCATTGACAGCAATGACCCCGGTGATGCCGGTTTCAGCGGCAGTCTCGTGGTCGCCGAATTTGACTCACTCAAAACGGCACAGGCCTGGGCCGATGCCGATCCCTACATCACCGCAGGGGTGTATGAAAAAGTCACCGTCAAACCCTTCAAGAAGGTACTGCCCTGATGTCTGATGACCGACTGGCCACACTGCGTGCGCGCCTGACCGCCGCACTGAACCCGACCGAGATCGACATTACCGATGAGAGCGCCGCGCATGTCGGTCATGCCGGCGCCGCCAGCGGCGGCGGACACTATACACTGCACATCGTAGCTGACGCCTTCACCGGCAAGAACCTGATTCAGCGCCACCGGCTCGTTTATGATGCCGTTGGCGACATGATGCACTCCGAGATCCACGCCCTGAGTATCCAGGCACGGTCACCCGATGAATAATCTCCTAACCCACCAACAAGGTAATATTTCATGAAAACGTCAATTGCTTTACTACTCACCGCCTCCCTGCTTACGCTTGCAGGATGCGACAAGATGCAACCTTCCAAAACCGATAGCAGCACTGCGGATACGTCTGCCGCTATTGCTACGGAGACCGCACCAGGCAAGGTCCTTGCCACGGTGAACGGGAGTGCCATCACGCAACCGGTTTTCGATGTCTACATGGCAGTCCGCAATGCCCAGAAACCGGGAGCCAATCCGGATCGGAACAGCGTCCTGGAAGAACTCATCAGCCTGGAGCTGATGCGCCAGGAAGGCGTCAGCGAGGGCCTGGGCTCAAAAGAAGCCGTCATTGCCACACTGGACCAGCAGACGCGCACCGTGTTGGCAAGTGCTGCCATCAAGGACTTCATCGCCAAAAATCCAATCAGTGACGAGGCCGTAAGAAAGCTCTACGACAGCCAGATCAACAAGACCGGCAACGAGTACAAAGCACGGCATATCCTTGTCAAGACCCGGGAAGAAGCCGCGGATATTATCAAGCAGCTTGACAATGGCGGCAACTTTGAAGAGCTGGCGAAGGCAAAATCAACCGGCCCGTCCGGCAAAAGCGGCGGTCAGCTTGGCTGGTTCTCACCGGCCCAGATGGTCAAGCCGTTCTCCGACGCGACGGCGCAACTGGAAAAGGGGGCTTATACCAAGGAGCCGGTCCAGACGCAGTTCGGCTGGCATATCATCATGCTGGAAGACATCCGGAAAATCACTCCGCCCCCCTTCGAGGATATCAAGGACCGGCTGAAACTCATGGCGGCAAACCAGGAGTTGCAGGCACACGTCCAGCAACTGCGCCAGGCAGCTGACATCGAGATCACTGGCAGTACAGCCGATGAAGCGCCTGCTGTCGAGGCACCGGCGGCTTCCGATGATCAGTCCACTGCCGCTGAGCAGCCGGCAGCAGAAAAATCTGCAGACGCTACTGAGAAAACACCGGCTGAATAACAACGTTCATTTGGCATGCCCTCTCCCTGAAAAGGGAGAGGGCACCTGCCGTGAATAATTTTCCCCGTGGGGCGCGGGTTCTACCTAACCACGGATCAATTTCGCAGGCCAGGTTAGCACTTACTTAAGCCGTTCACTCTTTGTCTTCTCCCTCTCCCTTGAAGGAAGAGGGTGGATAACTATTAAAGACGCGTTGCGTCTTTCCCCTAATCCTGACCTTCTCCCCACAGGGGAGAAGGGACTGGTTTTACGCTGTTCGGGCTTAAGTAAGCGCCATTGAGGTTAGCGTAGCGTAACCCGGCCATTAGCTGGCTAGTGCAATCGCTTGTGTGCCGGGTGGCGATCGAGTGCCCGGTCGGTCTCGACATGCCGAGCCTGCTGCTTCTGCGCACCGGACTGGTGCCAGAAATTTGCGCGAATCTCACCCTGTGGGGTACTGATTACGCTGAGGCAGGCATCCTGCGCTGCTGATATGGCCTCGCAGATACACTCACCGTCCTGGCCCTTGCTGTGGCGTAAATCCGGCAAGCGCTCCAGTTCACGACTGATGGCCTTGATCGCCCGGGGCTGCCCGGGTACCAGAAAGATGTATTTTATATAGTGCCCCTTGCGCAACCAGTGATCATCACGACCATCAACCGGATTCTCTTCCACCTGGAAACATACCGGTTGCCGGTCATTCAACTCATTCAGCATCACCTTCAGAATCCGCGCCAGCATCAGCTCCAGCGCCGTACTGTCCGATACCGGCTGATCATCCTGCCACTCCGGCATGTTATCCAGGTCCGCAAGATACTCGTGCAGCAACAGCATATCGTTGGCCACGAAATGCATCACGGCGGAAAATCCCTGCATAACGCGATCAAGATGTGACAACGGCCCTTCGTAGCGCAACAGGCTGGCCGTGTCAGCCAGGTCGTCCGCTACAGTCAGGACCTCGGCCTCAACCGGCATGTTCCCGCCCCCGGGTTCATTCAGAGTGGTATCGCCCGAAATCTGGATCGGCGATGGCAGACTCGCGGCAAACCCGTTCCAGAAGGCGGCTATCGATGCCGGGTGTGTTGAACCGCCTATCCTGACATTATCAAACGCATCGACCAGCCTGATCAGGTCACCGGATGCGTGGCACTCCGGGTAAAGCGAGGTGAAAGCCTGCCGCAGACGCTGCGCCTGCAGCACATGCGGGTCCCGGGTAATCGCACCCAGTAAGGGAATTTCCCGGCCCAGATACTGCATCGTCTTCACGGACAACTCGACCTGCAGGTCATGCGCCTGTGCCTCCGTCTCCACCCGGTTGGCAATCATCAGGGCCTGGCTGTCAAAACCGTTCAGGGACAGTACTTTCAAAAGTGCGAAGGTCGCAGCCAGTGACTGTGGATCCGGTGTAACAACCAGCAGCACAATCGGGGACAGGCGGCAACACGTAATGATGCTGCGCGGTGTCATGCCGGAGGTATCGATCAGCAGGTCATCGTAACCGGCCAGCGCCTCATACGCCCTGACCATGCTATCGAGCTGCGCCGGCTCGACAGCGGTCCAGCGTGACAAGGGTACACGTGAGTTGACCAGATCGACACCCTGGTAGCCGCAACGCACGACCGGCGTATGCGCATCCCGCTCCCGGGACACCGACACCCCCGGCAAACTGACTATCTGATCGACCGGAAGACTGCCGTCACTTTCGTGGACAAGACCCACATTGCGTCCTTTTCTCACCAGCTCCAGTGCCATATTGATGCCGAGATGGGTCTTGCCGGACCCGGTCAACCCGCTCACGAGGGTAACCATACGTGTCATGGTGGAATCACCCATGGAGAAAGCCGTCATGCCGATTAGCGGGCCTGTTCGTCAATGGCCTGCTGCTGCCGATCATGCGATTTCTGCAATAAATTCTCGACCTCCCGGGCCCGGTCAATCTGGTCGGTTTGGGTTTTCCATACATGATCACCGTGCTTGACAGGCTTCGCCTGGCTACCATCCTGTTTATCATTATCCGAACAGGCGGAACCCAGTAACACCATACAAACAATCACCCAGGCTCTTGAGATCATATTCCCTCCCATGTCTATATGCTCCTCAATACCGGATTCCCGTTTTCCAGCCACTCGGCAATTCCGGCGATGGCCATCGGTTCCCCCACATAATAACCCTGATAATAGTCACAACCTATTGCCTGCAGTTTCTCATAGACCGTGCGGGTCTCGACGCCCTCGGCGGTTACCGTCAGTCCGAGGTTATGGGCCAGATCCACAGTAGCATGAACAATCACTGCATTGTCTTCGTCCTTGTCCATGTCAATGACGAATGACTTGTCGACCTTGAGAGTATGCACCGGCAGTCGACGCAGATATACCAGCGAGGAATGCCCGGTTCCGAAATCATCGATGGAAAGCTGCAGGCCCTTGTCACTGAGTTGCCACAGGATTTCAATCACCTGGTTCGGATCCATCATCACACCGGTCTCGGTGATCTCCAGGATCAGCGACTTCGCACTCAGATGATAACGCGCCAGTGACTGCATGATCTGGTCTGTCAGGTTGTAATCATGCAGGTTATGCATGGAAAGATTAATGCCGGTGCGCAGTCCCGGGTTATCCTGCTGCAAGGTTGCCAGTTCACGACAGGCGGTCTCGATAATCCATTTCGATAACTGACGAATTACCCCGCTCTGCTCGGCCACCCGGATAAAGGTTTCCGGCAGGATAATGGTCCCGTCCGGCTGGTGCCAGCGCACCAGCGCCTCGATATAACTGACCTGCTCCGTGCGAAAATCCATCACCGGCTGGTACACGAGAAACAGGTCGTTACGCTTGATGTCCTCATCCAGCATCCCGTTCAGTGTCATGCGTGCAAGACTGACATCCTCGGCTGACCTTGGATCATAGATCGCACAACCGTTGCGGGTCTTTTTTGCGGAATACATGGCGTAGTCGGCATGTCGCAACAAGGTCTCGGCATCCTCGCCATGATCCGGCGTCAGAGCGATACCGATGGAAACTGCCGCAGACAATTTGTGGTCTTCGATCTCGAATTCAGGCTCCATGGCATGGATAATCTTTTCCGCAACCTGGAATGCCTGTTCATCGTCGGTGTATGGCAGGATGATCGTAAACTCGTCACCACCAAGACGCGCCAGCGTATCCGACGCGCGCAGCACCTTGCGGATGCGTTCTACGATCTGCTTGAGCAGCAGATCACCGGTGTGATGACCAAGCAAATCATTGACATATTTAAAACGCACCATGTCAACCAGCATGACGGCGGCAGTCGACGGCGAGCGACGGTGTTCGGCAATCACCTGCTTTAACCGGTCTTCCAGCAGGGCGCGATTATAGGTTCCGGTGAGCGGATCGCGGATCGCCATATCGCGCAAGGTTTCATAGAGTTCGCCGAGAGCATCAAAACTGACCGGGCCGCTGGTCTGCTCGGCCCGGGATATTCCATCAGCATGAAGCCTTCGTCCAAGACGCCCTTTCCGGAGTCGATGACTCAGCTCCTTCAGCGGGTTGAACACCGAATATTTCACGAACCACAGGGCCGTGGCCACGGTCAGCAGGATAATGATGAAAACAACTGCAACCAGGCGTGCATTCGTCTGTTCAAGCTTCTCGACCAGTACATCCGCCTGCCGCCAGGCGCTTATCCGCAGCACCGGGTAGGAATCATTGGTGTACAGCATAAAATCGGAGATGATGGCATTTTTCAACCCGTGTTCCTTCTGGTTACGTGTCGCATAGACTTCCGTCCCGTCAACCAGGTCCAATGCCACTGGCATGTTCAGCTCGCTGTCCATGGTAGACAACAGCGGCACCGGGTCGACCACGACCTGCAGGTAACCCGTCGGGACAATCCCGCCGACCGGAACGATAACCGCCAGATAAGGACGGTTGCCATACAGGCAGATCTCGGAAACCGGTGTAAGGCGCTGTGGCCCCACCCGAACGCGCGCCCTGGACACCAGGTCCGGGCAGATAACCACCGGGTTATCGGCAATTTTCGAATCATGCAATGCTGATCCCAGTAACCGGTAATCAGCATCATAGGCAGTCAACTCGACGGCCTTGATGGCATTGGCGGTCACCAGTCCCTGACGAAACCGGTCTGCCAGTTCGGCTGGCAGTTCCGGCCCGTTGCGCGCCGCGAAAGCAGTACGGAAACTGTCGATGCCCTGCACATGTAACCCATAGCGTACGGCATTTTCTTTCAGCTTTGTCAACAGGTCGGTGGCCTTGATAGCGAGCAACTGCGTCATGTACTCGCGCTGAAAGTCAAAGGTCAGGTCATGGTAAACACGCGTGGTAATAAAGGCGGTTGCCGCACTGACCAGCCCCAGCATGACAATGCTGAGTACCAGCCCGGTCACCAGATTGATGTTAAGTTTTTTCATTAAGTCCCATGATTGCGCACCAATTGCATCAACGGGTACTCCCTGCGTAAAAAAGTGTCAGCGCACATTTGTTGCCAGGATAAGCAGAAAATGTGCCCTGACACCTTTTCAACAGGATGACAACATCTTAACAGTAGCGCCCTCATCCAGCATTTTTATCCTCAGCTCCCGCGCCTTGTCGGCCTTGGAGCCCGGGTTCTCGCCGACAACGACGTAGTCGGTTTTCTTCGACACACTGCTGCTGACCCTGGCGCCGGCCGCCTGCAACCTGTCCTTGAGCTCACTGCGCGGCATGGAGAGTGTACCGGTCAGCACAAAGGTCTTGCCCTTCAGTGGCGCTTTTCCGGTTATTGCCACTGCTTCCCAATGCACACCAGCTGAGCGTAATCCGGCAATGACTTCGCGGTTGTGCTTTTCGGCAAAGAAACCGGCGATGTGCTGTGCGACCACCGGGCCGATGTCATGGATTTCCTGCAGCGCCTCGACATCGGCCTGCATCAGTGGTTCCAGGTCACCATATTCGTGTGCCAGGATACGTGCAGTTGCCTCACCCACTTCACGAATGCCCAGAGCGTAGATAAACCGCTCCAGTGTGGTGTGCCTGCTGCGCTCCAGTGCAGCAACGAGATTGGTCGCCGACTTCTCCGCCATCCGTTCGAGTCCGGCCAGTTCCCCGACATCCAGCCGGTAGAGGCCACTGACATCATGAACCAATCCGGTTTCCACCAGCTGGTCAACCAGCTTGTCACCAAGGCCGTCGATGTCCATGGCACGGCGCGAGGCAAAATGCTTGATGGCTTCGCGGCGTTGCGCGGGACAGAATAGCCCGCCGCTGCAGCGCGCCACCGCCTCCCCTTCTACACGTTCCACGGCGGAGCCGCATTCCGGGCAGGTAGCAGGCATTTTGAATATGCGCGCGCCCTTCCTGCGCTTTTCTTTTATCACCCGCACGATTTCCGGAATCACATCCCCGGCGCGCCGGATGACCACGGTATCGCCCTTGCGTACATCCTTGCGGTGTACTTCGTCGGCGTTGTGTAGCGTGGCATTGGTCACCGTCACCCCGCCGACGAACACTGGTTCCAGCCGCGCGACCGGGGTAATCGCCCCGGTGCGTCCGACCTGCACAGCGATGCCGGTCACCCGGGTCTGCGCCTCCTCGGCCGGAAATTTGCGGGCAATGGCCCAGCGCGGCGCGCGCGACACAGATCCCAGCTGTTCCTGCTGATCAAGCCGGTCTACCTTGAACACCACGCCATCGATATCGAACGGTAGTGCCGCGCGTTGCTGCGCGAATAAGCGGTAATAGTCGATACACCCCACGATTCCCTGCACACGCTCTATCCCGTCGTAGACACGCAAATGCCAGTGACTCAGCTGCGCGAGAATATCGGTATGCCGGTCCGGCAATTGACCTTCCACCTGCCCGACTCCGTAGCAGTACATCTCCAGCGGGCGTGCAGCGGTAATCTTCGGGTCCAACTGCCGCAGGCTGCCGGCAGCAGCATTGCGCGGGTTCACGAACGGCTTCAAGCCCTGTTCGGTTGCCTGCCGGTTGAGTTGTTCGAATCCCCGGTGTGAGATATACACTTCGCCACGCACCTCGAGCACCGGCGGAATATTATTCCCTGTCAATCGTAACGGTATCCCATCGATAGTGCGCACATTCTGCGTGATGTCTTCGCCGGCCTCGCCATCACCGCGGGTGGCGCCGCGCAGCAGCACGCCATCTTCATACCGCAGGCTAACGGCCACGCCATCGAGTTTCGGCTCGGCCGCATACTCAACGGTATCCGTCTCCAGGCGCTCACGTACGCGACGGTCAAAATCGGTCAATTCAGTATCGTCAAAGGCATTGTCCAGCGACAGCATGCGCACTGCGTGGCGCACCTGGCCAAAGGCCTTGAGCGGCGCCGCTCCAACGCGCTGGGTAGGAGAATCGGGAGTTATGAGTTCGGGGTATTCGGCTTCCAGTTGCTGCAGTTCGCGCAGCAGCCGGTCATATTCCGCATCCATGATGACCGGATCATCGAGGACGTAATAGCGATAGTTATGCTCGTGGAGTTCCTCATGCAGGGCCCGGGCACGCTGGCGCGCCGTGGCAGGTACGCTCATGACGCCGTTTTGGGAACCCGCTGCCGTAGCTGGTAATCGACCACTTCCTCGCGCATATGGGAAATCGTCTGGTTGGTCAGCACGCTGTGTGACGCGTCACACAAGCTGCCTTCCAGACTCGTGGTGAGCGAGCGCGCCGCGGTCACCATGGTATCGAACGCCTTGATGGCATCGACGGGTCCCGGTAGCTGCAGGATCAGCACCACGCCCCGGGTACTGAAGCTGTCCATGCGATTGGGTTCAAAGGTCCCCGGCTCAACGATATTGGCAACGGAAAACAGCGCCTCATCCCGCCCGGCCTGCTTGTCGATACAGTGAAAAATCTGCTTGTCACCATACTGCAGTCCCGCTTCATTCAGCGCCGCCATCAGGAAAGGTCCACGGAACGGCACGCCGGTCGGCGCCAGTACGAACAGGGTGACGATCTTCTCCGGGGCACGCACTTCCGGCGGCATCTCCGACAGCGACGTGACATTGTCACCGGCCACGGGACGCGTGTCATCGTTGATGAGACGGTCCATGCGCCGCAGCTCGGCATCGACGTGACTGCCGTCACCGACCTTATCAAACAAGGGATCGATTTCCCGTTCACCGGCGCGACCATGCGGGTCAAATGACTTCATCGTATCCGTTGCATCACGCCGGGCCTGCCAGCGGGTAAAGACGTAGATGCCGATCAGTATAACGGCACCGGCCAGCAGGATTATCCAGCGTATGTTATCCATAGATTCAGTGTCTGTAATTGTCCAGGGGCACCCGGAAAACCGCCCTACATTGCCGCCATTTCAACGGCCGCATCGATATCCACGGCGACCAGCCGGGAGACGCCCGCCTCATGCATGGTCACACCGGTCAGCTGGTTGGCCATTTCCATGGTGATCTTGTTGTGGGTGATAAAGATGAACTGTACCTGCGCTGACATCTCGCGCACCATGTCGCAGTAACGCCCGACGTTGGCATCATCCAGCGGCGCATCCACCTCGTCGAGCATACAGAACGGGGACGGGTTGAGCTCGAAGATCGAGAATACCAGTGCAATCGCGGTCAGTGCCTTTTCGCCGCCCGACAACAGGTGAATAGTGCTATTGCGCTTGCCGGGCGGGCGCGCCATTACCGTCACCCCGGTATCCAGCAGGTCTTCACCGGTCAGTTCCAGGTAGGCCTGGCCACCGCCGAACAGGCGCGGGAAGCGCTCCTGGAAACCGGCATTGACCTTTTCATAGGTCTCCCTGAAACGTGCACGGGTTTCCTTGTCGATCTTGCTGATCGCGTTCTCGAGTGTTTCCAGCGCCTCGATCAGATCGGCATGCTGGGCATCGAGATAGACCTTGCGCTTCGATTCTTCTTCGTATTCGTCGATCGCGGCAAGATTGATCGGCCCCAGTCGCTGGATACGCTTTTCCAGTTTTTCCGCCTGCTGTGCCCAGACTTCTACCGTGGCTTCCTCATCCATTGACTCGATCAACGGCGGGTACTCAAAGCCGGACTCGGTAATCTGCTCCATCAGGGTATCGCTGCGCACCCTGATTTCCTGCCAGGCCATACGCTCCTGTGCTACCAGCTCGCGCCGGCTGCTGACCGAGCTTTCCTTGCGCAGGCGCTCCTGGTCCTGTTCACGCACCCCGTGTTCGATATCCTCGACCTGCTTGCGTGCTGCGGCCAGGCCGGTCTCCACCTCGCTGCGACGTAACAACATGGTTTCCAGCTCTGACTCGAGTTCGACCACCGGGGTATCGCCGCTGGACAGCAACCCGGTCAGTTCATCACGCCGACTGGCCAGCTGTTGCGACTGTTCGCGCATGCGTTCCAGGTTTTCTTCAGTTGCGCTCACGGTCGTACGCATGGATCCGGCACGCAGCGCCAGTTCATGCAGTTCCTGCTGCGCGGCGCGCGCCCGGTCCCGCGCCGTATCAAGGGCGCTGCTCAGTTCCTGTTGCCGGCTGGTACGCTGGTCACGCTCGGCACTCAATGTTTCAATAGCCGCCAGGGCCTGCTGCAGTCGCGCTCCTGCCGACTCGGACTCTTCCTGTTCGCTGACCCGCTGCACCTGCAGCTCGCCGGTTTCCTTCATCACATCCTGGCTACGCGTCCGATGATCTTCCAACCGGGAGTTGAGAGACGCCAGCCGGGCCTGCTGTTCACTCGCCTGCCGGTGTGCCTGGTTGTATCCCTCCTGCAACCGGTCGCGTTCGCTTTCGGCTGCCACCAGCGCGGCACGGGATTCAGCCACCGTGTTATTCAATGTTTCAAGTTTGCCGGAGACTTCATCAAGGGTTGCGCGCAGTTGCGTAATTTCCTGCTCGCGCTGCAGCACGCCCGCCTTCTCGTCGGTGTCGCGGGCGACTCGCAGCCAGCCCGGACCCAGCCAGATGCCATCCGGCGTCACAATGGATTCCCGGGTCGCCAGGCTGTCCTTGTGGGACAATGCCTCGGCCAGGGTTGCGACCGCATACACCCCGTCCAGCAATGCCCCCATTGGCCAGGGTGACTGCACTTTGTCTGTCAGCGGGGTCAACTGGCGTGACGAACCACTGCCGGCACCGGCCGCACGTATATCGAACAACGCAATCGCTCCCTGCTCCAGTCCTGCCAGCATGCTTTCCGCATTTTCCAGACCGTCAACGCAAACCGCCTCAAGATAAAACCCGAGCACGGTCTCGACCGCATGTTCCCAGCCGGCTTCCACGCTGATTTCCTGCGCCAGCCGCGGCGCCTCCTGCAAGCCCTGCGCATCCAGCCAGCCGGACACCCGTTCCGAACGCTGGCCGAGGGCGGCCTGTTGCAGGGTTTCCAGTGATGACAACTGCCCGCGTTGTGCATGGTGCGAGTCCTGCAGGGCGGCAACCTCCTGTTCCTGTTGATCGATACCGGCGCGCAACCCGGTGATCCGTCCGGTTGCTTCGATCAGCCGTGCCTGTTCTGCCGCGGCCTGTTCTTCCCGTTCGGTGGCCACCACGATGAGTTGCCCGACCTCGTCCTGCAACGGCTTGTCATCGAGTTCCCGTTGTTCCTGCCCCATACGCTGCAAGCGTTCATCGAGTTGGCGCATGTGCCGTTCGAGGTGATCGATGCGTGTGCGTTCAACCTCTACCGACTGGGAATGTGCTGCCGTGCGCCGGTTGAATTCATCCCATTCGGCCTGCCAGACACGCATCGCCTGCTCGGCCTCTTGCATCGCCGTATCAGATGTATTATTGCGTGACTGCGCTGCCTCCAGCTCCGGTTCGATGGCTGCGATATTGGTGCCGAGTTCCTCGAGTCGTTTGCTATTGAGCTCGATGTGTTCATCGATTTCACCCAGCGTCTGCTCCGCGCGCGCCAGTTCCTGCTGCTGTTGCCGGCGCGATTCCTTGCTGTGCTGGATGGCCTGCTCGATGCGTATCACATCGGCGCCCACCTTGTAGTATTGGCCCTGCACTGCATTGAAACTGTCATTTGCTGTAACCAGACTGTCACGCAGTTTTTCCAGTTCCGCCTCGATGGCGCGTTGCGCAGCCAGCTCGGCCTCCATGTCGAGCTCATATTCCTTGATACGACTTTCATGACCTATGCACTCAGCGTGCAGTGCCTGGTAACGCAGCGCCAGCAACTCGGCCTTGACCTGGCGTTCCTCTTCCTTGAGTTCCTTGTAACGTGCGGCCGCACGCGACTGGCGTTTCAGCTTGTCGAGCTGCTTCTCGATTTCCTCGAGCAGATCATTCAGGCGATCGAGGTTCTCGCGCGTGTGGCGGATGCGGGTCTCGGTCTCCCGGCGGCGCTCTTTGTATTTGGAGATACCGGCGGCCTCTTCCAGGAACACACGCAGGTCTTCCGCCCGGGCCTCGATCAACCGCGAGATCATGCCCTGCTCTATAATAGAATAACTGCGCGGGCCGAGGCCGGTGCCGAGAAAGATATCGGTAATGTCCCGGCGCCGGCACTTGGTGTTATTCAGGAAATAATTGGAAGTACCATCACGCGATACCTGCCGGCGAATGGATATCTCGTTGTAGCCGGCGTACTGGCCGCCGATGGTGCCGTCACTGTTGTCGAACACCAGTTCGATACTGGCATGGCCGACCGGCTTGCGCGCTGTCGAGCCATTGAAAATGACATCCGCCATCGAATCGCCGCGCAGGGTCTTGGCCGAGGTCTCCCCCATGACCCAGCGCACGGCATCGATAATATTGGACTTGCCACAGCCGTTCGGGCCGACGACACCGACCAGTTTGCTGGGGATATAGATGGTGGTCGGGTCAACGAAGGATTTGAACCCGGCCAGCTTGATTTTGGACAACTGCATGGACGCGTAGAGTACTAGATTCATGCATTCAGATACAACTTTTTGTTGTTTTCACAAGCGTAAACCCCGTATCTTGTGGTTGCCTGCCGGACAGGCATTATTTGACCTGTGCCGAGCCGCGCCACTAGTATCCCCCTCATGACCACGCAACCCGGAAAAACCCTGGAGACCTTCGACAATCCGCACCCGGACCGGGACTACACCATCCGCATCCGTGTCCCGGAGTTCACCTGCCTGTGCCCGAAGACCGGCCAGCCGGATTTTGCCACCCTGCATCTCGACTACGTCCCCGACCGGCTGTGCGTGGAACTCAAATCCCTCAAGCTGTATGTCTGGTCCTTCCGCGAGGACGGCGCGTTCCACGAAGACATCACTAACCGCATCCTCGGCGACCTGGTCACCGCCTGCCGGCCGCGCTTTATGCGCCTGCGGGCCGAGTTCAACGTGCGCGGCGGCATCTACACCGACATCGTTGTCGAACACCGCGCCCCTGGCTGGGAGCCGGCGCCCCGGATTGACCTGGATTAGGCTTGCATCTATTTGATTCAACTTGTTTTTATCAGATCAATCAAGTCTGTCCCGAAGGGCGCTTACTTAAGCCCGAACAGCGTAAAATCCGTCCCTTCTCCCCTTTGGGGAGAAGGGACGGATGAGGGGAAAGCCGCAACGCGTCTTTTATAGTGACTCACCCCGACCCTTGATCCCGCATTGATTCCCCATTGATTCCTGACCCACTCACGATCGGCATCGATTTCGGCACCACCGGATGCCGCTCCTGTGTCATAGATGCCACTGCCACCGTACAGGCCGAGGTCGTCATACCCTTGCCCGAGCCGGTCAATCAACAGCAGGATCCGGCGATCTGGCGGGACGCCCTGAACACGAACCTCGACCGGCTGGTGACGCAGATCCCGCCGGGGCGCGTAGCCGCCATCGCGGTGGACGGCACCTCGTCCACCCTGCTGCTGGCTGACGCCGACGGAGTTCCGCTCGGGCCCGCGCTGATGTACCACAACTCGTCCGCTACCGCCGCGGCACAACGCATCGCCCACCTCGCCCCGCCCGCATGTGGCGCCCACGGACCCACGGCCAGCCTCGCCAAGCTGCTCTATCTGCAATCCCTGCCCACCAGCCGCGCGGCCCGGTTTGCACTGCACCAGGCCGACTGGATCACGGGCCAGTTGTCCGGACGCTACGGGGTCACGGACGAGAACAATGCCCTGAAGCTCGGGTTCGACCCGGTCGCACGCGCCTGGCCGGACTGGCTGGAGTCCCTTGAGGTACCCCGGGACCTGCTGCCTGCAGTCGTGCCCCCGGGGCGGGTAGTGGGGACGCTTGCCCCGGCACTCGCCACCCGCTGGGGTCTGGACAGCGCGACCCGCCTTGTCAGCGGTACCACCGATAGCACGGCCGGCTTTATCGCCACCGGCGCCGGGCCCGGCGACGCCGTGACCGCGCTCGGCAGCACGCTGGTGCTCAAGGTGTGCGCGCAGCAGCCGGTGTTTGCACCGGAGTACGGTGTCTACAGCCACCGGCTCGGGGAGCACTGGCTGGTTGGCGGCGCCTCAAATAGCGGCGGCGCGGTATTGCGCCGGTTCTTTTCCGACCAACAGATGCAGCAACTGTCGCCGGCCCTGCAACCGGACACCCCTACCGGGCTGGACTACTATCCCCTGCCCGCTACCGGTGAACGCTTCCCGGAAAACAATCCCGGACTGGTGCCGCGTCTCGAGCCGCGCCCGGCCGCTGACGCAGTCTTCTTCCAGGGCCTGCTCGAAGGCATCACTGCCATCGAGCAACGCGGCTACCGCCTGCTGGAATCACTCGGCGTCCCGTGGCCGCAGCGCATATATACTGTAGGCGGCGGTTCCATCAACGCGGCATGGCGCGACATGCGCGCGGCCGCGCTGGGACTCCCGGTGACGGTTGCAGCGCATCAACAGGCCGCCTATGGTGCAGCGTTGCTGGCGCGGCAGGGTTTGGCGGACACTGTATGAACCGCGGAAACGCAGAGATAAATCAATCCAGGGGGCTTCTGATTTATTTAATAACATGATGTAGGGTGCGCCGTGCGCACCATGAATCAACTGCCTGTATTCTCTTTTTGGTACACACGGCGCACCCCACAGGCAGATGCACCATCTGGACGGGATTCTCTGCGGTAACAACAGGATATTTATATGAGTGACCTGGTTAAAGGTTTCGGATTTCTACGCGAAGGTTTGCACCTGATGCACCAGCCCGGACTGCGCCGGTACGTGGCCATGCCCCTGCTGATCAGCACCCTGGTGTTCAGTGCAGCCATCTGGTTCGGCATTCACTGGACTGGTAACCTGGTGGGCTGGTTGCTCGGTCACCTCCCCGGCTGGCTCGACTGGCTGCGTTACCTGCTGTGGCCACTGTTTGCGCTGACCGGCTTACTGGTCGTGTTCTATAGCTTTTCGATCATCACCAACCTGATTGCCGCACCGTTCAACGGCCTGCTGGCGGAAGCGATCGAGCGTCACCTGACCGGACAGCCGGTTGACGAGGGCGGCGGCTGGCAGGCGCTGTTGAAAGATATCGTCCCGAGTCTGCTCTCTGAATTACGCAAGTTGTTGTACTTTGCCCTGCGTGCCATACCACTGGCGATCCTGTTCCTGGTGCCGGGTATCAACCTTGTGGCACCGTTTATCTGGGGCCTGTTCAGTGCGTGGATGCTGGCCATCGAATATGCCGATTACCCGATGGGCAATCACCGGCTGCATTTCGCGGCGCAACGCAAGCAGCTGCGCCACCGGCGGGGACTGGCATTCGGCTTCGGCGCCGGGTCGTTGCTAATGACCATGATCCCGGTGGTGAATTTCCTGGCCATGCCGGCCTCGGTGGCGGGCGCCACGGCCCTGTGGGTGCATGAATACAGAGAGAGTACTTGAAATAATCACCTGCAAAGATCGCAGAAAAATCCGGATTCACTGGAAGTCCCGATCCGGGATTCCCTGAAATTTCAATCGCAGCCCATTTATTTCATGCACAGCTGATGGCTGGGTGCAGGAATTGAGTATACTGTCCGCAGAAACCAACGAGGATACGCGCATGAAAAAGCTGTTTGTAGGCAACCTCCCGCAAGAGGCCTCTGAAGAATCCGTACGCGAAATGTTTTCCGCCTACGGCACCGTGCGCTCCATCAGCATTGTCTCGGATATCTTTACCGGCCGCTGCAAGGGTTTCGGTTTCATCGAAATGGAAGGCCACGAGGCCCGCGCCGCACAGGCCGCGCTGGACGGCAATATGATCGGCAACGGCGACCGCTCCCTGCGCGTGCGCTTCGACGATCCGAAGACCGCACGCAGACGCAAGCGCCGCTAGCTCGCGACGGGAGAATCACGGGCGCCGTGATCCCTGCACGGGTTCACGCTGGCTGCTGGTAACTGCTGTTTGCAGAAATTCGAGAAGGTCGTTGCGATAGCCACGATTGCCGAAAGTCGCTGTATGCGGGCCGGTCGTTTTCAGAAAGGCCTTCGGTGGCCGGGCCGCCGCAAACAGTTGCTGACCGTATGCGTACGGAATAATCGGGTCATCCCTGCTATGAATCAGCAACAACGGGACAGGTGATATATCTGCCACGAAGTCGATCGGGTCATAGCCCCGTATCATGCTCCATGAAACAGGATACTGCAGTGCCCACGTCAACCAACTCTGCCCCGCGACATGACGGGCAATCTCAGCATAGCGTGTGAATGCGGCATCGCTGATCACAGCATCCAGGTGCTGTCTTGCCTGCGGATCGGTAGCTGCAAAGTACAGCGCCATGCTGGCCCCGAGACTCTGGCCCAGCAGGTAGACGGGCACTTCCCGGTCCGCATGCCGCTCCAGCAAATAGTGGAAACCGGTACGAATATCCTCCAGCGCACCATGCAGGTCCGGACTTCCCCGGGACAGGCCGAAACCGCGGTAATCGATCAGGAACACCTCATAACCCTGTTCCGGCAACCAGGCGACATTGTGTATATGGGTACTGATGTTCTCGGCATTGCCGTGGAGAAAATAGACGGTACCCCGTAGTGGCGTTTTTGCCGCGAGCCACCAGCCGTGAATGGTGATGCCGGAGCGGGCTCGAGGTAGATGTCTTCATATGCAAGACCCAGCTGATCCGGCGTCAGCCGTTGAAATTTGTCCGGAAAAAAAAACAGGCTCGAACACCCGCTGCTGCCGGTCACGGCCAGTACCAGGAAGATTGCAATCAGGTCACGCATCATCTAGAAAAAATAATGATAGACAAGGCCAACTTCGCCGAAGTTATCATCCGTGTGCCATTCCCGCTTGAAATGAAACTGAAGCGCATGATCACGCGCGATGACCATGTTCTGGGTGAAAGAAAGATTGAGCCGATACTCACCGCCGGTAAATTTCTCGCCGTTGAATTCCACACGGCCGGTACCGATGCGGCCACTATAGGTGCCTCCGACGGACACCCCCAAGGCGGGTTCAATCCGGTGTGTAAATGTGGAATTGGTCTCCAGACGTCCGGTGAGCAGTGTATAGGCCGTGCCATCTTCCAGGGCCTGCCAGGCAAACCCGCCGCCGCCGGAGATGTGCCCCACTGTCCGGTCATCTCCATCCGAGAAAACCCGCTCCAGGCCACCGCGGACACGCCACGAAATCGGATTAAAGTAGCGACTGCGCGGCGTCAGTGAAAAGATATCCGCAAAGTCGGCCTGCTGCAGGACAATGCTGCCGCTTGAGCTTTTCCGTCGGACAATGAAGTTGGCGATATTGATTTGTGCGCCACGCAGGTAGCCGGCATCATCGTCTTCCAGGCTATGAAAGGCCATTCTGAATCCCAGTTCACTATAGGCCTTGCCGCGCCGCCGGAGGGCGCCGAAGGTTACCCGCTTCGAGTGATGGCCACTTTCAGGTCTGACGGGTTCCTGCACATCCGGCAAACCGGCTTGCGGGTAGTGGTTCAGCAGAGTGAGCAACTGGTGGCTTTTCCGGGCAACCAGCGGATCACGCTGCTTGCGGTTCTGACGCAGGCGCAGCAATTTGTATGCGGTATTGAATAGTGCCTTTTGCCGCTCGGCCGGAAGAGACTGGAAAATCCTGTCATCATCGGCGATTGGCTGATCGAGCACTCTATCAAGACGATCGTAATCTTCTTCAGGTAACTCCCGTATCATTTTCTTCGCAATGGTTTCCTGTGAAGGGCGGTAACTGGCCTTGTCAACCATGCCTGCACGTTCTATGGCGCGTACAGTATCCACCGGTATGGCCGTCACTACGAATTCATCGGTCAGCTCAACTCCGGGCCTTGCGATCTCGAGCAGTTCCAGCAGACGGTAGGAACAGTTCTCGGTGAAGAAGTAATAGTCAAAATTGATATCCTTCAGCTCCCACAGGTGGGTCGTGAGCAACCCGACTTCCTCAGGCGTCAGGTTCAACCGGTATTCCCAGATATCGCGCTTCTCGATGCGGTTGTATTCCTGGATCTTCCTGAAATAGGGCATCACGATAAATTGCCCGGGATAGCCGCCGGTCAGGCCATTCCAGACATAGGTAAGGGAGTTATCATCATTCGAGATATTGGCGCCGAAATTCACGGCGTAGGACAGCCAGTCAGACCAGTTATCCTTATCCACCGGATCCAGGCGCAGCAGCGTATGACCAAACATGGAGGACGGGCTGTTCAGCTGATAGGTCGGGAATATCAGGGTGGCACTACCGGCATGTACCCGCTCACGCCATTCTGCGTAGTCACTGCACTCAACTGCCGGCAGACGTTGCCTGTCAATCCCGAGGTGTGCAACCAGCCAGTTGAGGCGCGCCGGGAATCTGCAGATTGCATGCTCGTTGCCCGTATCCTGCTCCTTGAAAAAGGCCGCCAGGGTAGCATTCATCTCATTCCGCGGGCTGGTCTTGCCATTCGCGGAAAAGAAAAACTGTGGATCATCCACCGAGCTGGTAAAGCTGTTTTCTGCAAACCTGGAGCGCTGGTAATGCAGCAGGTTCAACCATTCATGGCGCTCCCACAAGGCCTTGTCGGCCGCATCCCCCTGCAGAATCGCAACATAGTCGTTGTCCATGGCGACAGCCCGGGCAGTGGCCAGTGTCATTACGGCAAGCAGGGAAATCAGGAACAGGAAGGATCGCATTATCAGATAAAAAAATACCCTGTATCAGACCTGATACAGGGTATCCTTGTTACAGTTTATTGCTGGCAGGATTATACGGCGTATTTTGCCAGCCGGTCATTATTCTTCATGATGTTATTCACTGATGCCATGACTTCTTCCGCTGTTACATCCTCGCTCGGAAAAATAGCGGTGAAGTTCTCATGCATCACCTGGGCGAAAGTCTCACGATCCTGCTGTTGTACACCGATCATAACTGCCACCGCGTCCAGTGCATCACCCTGCCCCCTGGCGACATCTTCAGAGAACTCGTCCATGATTTGCGTGGCATCGACCCAGGCATCGCCTCCGTAGGTCAGTGTGCCGTTAGTTGAACACCCGTTGGTGCCACTGGTCATGCCGAATGTCTTGTTACCCGATGTGCCATTGGTGGTACTGGCCAGAAAGTGACTACCCAGGCCTGACTTGCCGTCAAATAACATATTGCCCCAACCACAATCCGAACCGCCGGGTGCGACCGCATAGGTGGCTGATGAGGCACTAGCCAGTACAATAGCTGCCATATATCTTTTCATCCGTGTATCTCCTCAGGTTATTTTCAGATTGACCATTCCTCGTTTGCACTGCTGATGGTATAGGCTTGTCCGGCGGCGGGCAACCGCTATCTTTTTTGAACGCCGGTGCGCCCAGGCAAGGATTGCCATACAGTACCCGGCGTACCCGGTACTTTTCCGGATTTCCGTGGTCCTGTGCCACCCTCCCGGGAACCCACCCCGAACTGTTTTACAGAAAATCCTTCAGCCGGCGCATGCCTTCTTCAAGATGCGCCAGTGACGTGGTATAGGCAAACCGTACATGCTGCCTGGAACGGTAACTACCGAAGTCGATGCCCGGTGTGACAGCCACCCCGGCCTGTTCCAGTAATCGCTGTGAGAACCGGTAACTGTCAGCGGTGAGATGGCTGCAGTCAGCATACAGGTAAAAAGCGCCTTCGGGCGTCACCGGGATACCGAAACCCAGATTACGCAATGCCGGTAACAGGTAATCACGCCGGGCATGAAATTCCTCGCGGCGCGCCTCAAGGATGGCGATGTTGTCGGGTTCAAAGGCGGCCAGTGCCGCATGTTGCGCCGGCGTCGGCGCCGCAAGAAACAGGTTCTGCGCCAGCTTGTCGAGGTCCGCCACGCTGGCCCGGGGCGCCACCAGCCAGCCAAGTCGCCAGCCGGTCATACCGAAGTATTTCGAAAAACTGTTGATTACGAAGATCTCGTCGGAGACGGTGAGGGCTGTCCGGGCATCACCGGCATAGGTCAATCCATGGTAGATTTCGTCCACAATCAGGTGGCCGCCCTGCCCCTGTACCCGGTTATACAACCCGCGCATGTCCTGCTCGCCGAGCAATGTACCGGTCGGGTTGGATGGTGACGCAAGCATCAGCGCAGTAACCTTGCTGTCCCAGTGGGCCTGCACCTGTTCCACGGTCGGCTGATAACCGGTCACGGCATCCACGGGTATCCCGCGCGGCTCGCCATTCAGCAGGTAGACAAAATTACGGTTGCACGGATAGCCCGGATCGGCCATCAATACAGCAGCGCCCGGGTTGACCAGGACAGACAGCACCAGTTGCAGTGCCGCCGAGGCGCCCGGGGTGATCACGATACGCTCCGGTTCGACCGTCAGCTGGTAACGCTCGCGGTAAAACACCGCGATGCGTTCCCGCAAGGCAGCCAGCCCGAGCGCCGGCGTGTAATGGGTAAGCCCCTGTTGCAAGGCCGCGATTCCGGCATCGATGACCGGTTGTGGTGTCACAAAATCCGGTTCGCCGATTTCCATATGCACAATCGAGCGGCCGGCGGCCTCCAGTTCCCGGGCACGCGCAAGCAGCGACATTACATGAAACGGCTGGATATGGGCCATACGCTCCGCACTGCCGGTCATGCCATCAGCCAGGCGCAACGCGTTGCGCCTGGCAACGCGCGTGCAATTGCACCAGAAAGGCCGTGTCGACCAGCCCGTCAGGATCCGGCGCGCCATCAAGCACCTGGCACGGAATGCCCGGTTCACCCAGGTTATCGAGCACCAGTGCCGCACCGGTAAAATCGTGGTCCTCGGTATAGCGGTTGACGGTAATCAATGTATCGACACCGGCTGCCAGTGCCGAGCGCAGCCCGTTGGCCGAGTCTTCAATGGCGAGGCACTGGTCGGCCGGCAGATCCAGCTGTTGCAGTGCATAGTCATAGATATCCGGCGCCGGCTTTTTGTTTGCTACTACGCCCCCGGCCGCGATCACATCAAACCAGTCCGCGGTATCGTGCGAAAAACTGTGGCCCAGCAAGGCCGTGACATTGGCCGGGGTGGTTGTGGTCACGATGGCAAGCCGCACCCCCTGCGCACGGGCTTCCAGCATGAGGCGCTCGATGCCCGGCAGTAGCGGCACATCGCCACGCCCCAGGGCGCCGGTGTAATGGACGGTCTTGGCCTGATGCAGCCTGGCGATGAACGCGTCCGTCACTTGCCGTGTCGTGGCGTCGTTGCGAAAATTATCCAGGTAGTAACGCATTCGTTCCTTGCCACCGGTGACGGCCAGCAAGCGGTGATACAGGTGACGATCCCACGACCAGTCCAGCCCGGCGTCGTGAAACGCCGCATTAAAGGCCTGACGGTGGATCTCCTCGGTGTCGGCCAGGGTCCCGTCCACATCAAACAACAGGGCCGTCAATTTGACTGCAGCAATGTTCTTCCGGTTCATGACATTTTTCCGTAGTGTTTGAATTGTTTTAAATCCGGCCTGTCCGGGAGGCTGTTTCCACGGGATGGCCTATTCTTGACTAATGGTGGAAGTGGCGTATAAATAACGCCCCTGTAGCATAGGGCCTGCCCGGAACAGGATCCGACGGCACCTATTATATGTGTAATTAATATAAAGAAAACAGCGTTTTATAAAGCCTGCTTCCGGAGATAGCTTACATGGCTGTAACCAAGAAATTAGCGAAATCCAGGACCGCAGTGAAGAAGAAAAGCGCGGTGAGGAAAAAGACTGCCGGAAAGACGGCCAGCCGCAGAACACCGGTAAAAAAGAAGGCTGCTGCGAGGAAAACCGCGAAAAAGGCGGCCCCGAAGCAAAAAGTAACGGCAAAGAAGGCCGTGCCGAAAAAGAAAACAGCTGTAAAAAAGGCCCCGGTAAAAAAGGCAAGGCGTCGCAGTAGCGGGTCGAGCCAGATCGGTCCGGTACCGGGCATCGCCCCCTATGTTGAAAAGCGCGGCGAGGAATACATGAACGAAGACCAGGTCAGGCATTTCAAGAACATACTGCTGGCCTGGAAGAAGGGACTCATGGAAGAAGTCGACCGCACCGTGCATCACATGCAGGATGATGCCGCCAACTTCCCGGACCCGAATGACCGCGCAACACAGGAATCCGAGTTCAGCATGGAACTGCGTGCCCGTGACCGCGAGCGCAAACTGATCAGGAAAATCGACGAGTCCATGCACAACCTGGACAATGAAGACTATGGCTATTGCGAGGCCTGTGGTGTCGAGATCGGTGTCAGGCGCCTGGAGGCTCGCCCGACGGCGACCCTGTGTATCGACTGCAAGATACTCGACGAGATCCGCGAAAAACAGATGGGGTAGTCTTTCGTTATTCCGCTGTTAACACAAAGCCGGCGACTGCCGGCTTTTTTGTCAACCAGACATAATGCTCCCTGACCAGGCCGTCTCCGTGTATATACAGTCATTGCAGCAACATCCCGTAGCTCGGGTTAGCGCAGCGTAACCCGACCTGACTTTATGCAATGACCGGATTTAAATACGTGCCGACAAATGGGAACGCCTGACAAGGTAATCAGCTATCGTGGCCGGTTTGCACCCTCGCCAACCGGCCCCCTGCACTTCGGCTCCCTGGTTGCCGCGGTCGGCAGTTATCTCGACGCACGCCATCATGGCGGGGAATGGCTGGTACGCATGGAAGACCTGGACCCGCCGCGCGAGGTCCCGGGAGCGGCCACCGACATCCTGCATACACTGGAACATTACGGCATGACCTGGGACGGCGAGGTACTCTACCAGGGCCGCCGGAGTACCCACTACCAGGAAGCACTGGAACGACTGGATGCCGACGGCCGGTTGTATGGTTGTGCCTGCACGCGCAAGGAGATTGCCGATGCTGCGCTGCCCGGCCAGGGCGGGAATATCTATCCGGGCACTTGCCGTGACGGTCTGCCGGACGGACGCAAGGCGCGCACGCTGCGGATCCGGGTTGAAGATACCGGAGTCAACTTCGATGATGGCCTCCAGGGTCGAACCTGCCAGCAACTCGACCGGGAGGTTGGCGACTTCGTCGTGCGCCGCGCAGACCGGCTGGCGGCCTATCAACTGGCCGTGGTCGTTGATGATGCCGCGCAAGCGATAAGCCATATTGTGCGCGGCGCGGACTTACTGGATTCCACGCCACGACAGATCTACCTGCAGCGCCTGCTGGGATTACCGACACCGGCCTACCGGCATTTGCCGGTGGCCGTTAATGCTATTGGTGAGAAACTCGGCAAGCAGACCGGCGCACCGGCGATCGGCGCCGCCGACCCGGTCAGCGTACTGCTCGATGTGCTGCAGTTCCTGCAGCAGGACACCCCGGAATCCGGCGCCGCCACGTCACTGGAAACCCTCTGGGCCTGGGCCATCGAGCGCTGGGACAACACCCGCCTGCAGGCGACCCGGACCCGGGCCGCACCGGCAGGGTACCGCGGTGGCTAGCTCCGGGATGTAGCGTAACGGACCGGTATGGCTATAATGGTGTAACCTCACAGGAGAGTACTTCATGGCTGACAGCAAGATCTATGATGTCCCGGGTGCGTTTGCCGACAAGGCCTTTATCGACGCAGAAAAATACCAGGCGATGTACCGGCAGTCCGTCGAGAACCCGGCCGGGTTCTGGGCCGAGCAAGCCACCGCCTTTCTGGACTGGGAGAAACCATGGGACAGCGTCCTCGACTGGGATTTCCACAAGGCGCATATCCGCTGGTTTGAAGGCGGAGTGCTGAATGCCTGCGTCAACTGTGTGGACCGCCACCTGGAAAGCCGCGGCGATCAGACCGCGTTGATCTGGGAAGGCGATGACCCCGCGGATGATGCAAACATCAGCTACCGGGAACTGCATGAACAGGTGTGCCGGCTGGCGAATGTCCTGAAGTCACGCGGCGTCCGCAAGGGCGACCGGGTGTGCATCTATATGCCGATGATCCCGGAAGCGGTGTATGCCATGCTGGCCTGTGCACGCATCGGCGCAGTCCACTCGGTAGTGTTTGGCGGCTTCTCACCCGAATCACTCAAGGACCGTATCCTCGATTCCGACTGCCGGTTGGTCATTACGGCCGATGGCGCAAACCGCGGCAGCAAGCACATTGACCTGAAAGACAATGTCGACAGGGCACTGGAATCCTGCCCGGACGTGCATACCGTACTGGTGGTCAGGCACATACGTGCAGACATCGATTTCAGGGGACCACGGGATGTCTGGTACCACGCACTGATGGAAACGGCGCCCACGGATTGTCCGGCTGAACCCATGGATGCCGAGGACCCGCTGTTTATCCTCTACACCTCCGGCTCCACCGGAAAACCCAAGGGGGTCCTGCATACCACCGGGGGTTACCTGCTGTACGCCGCCATCACCCACAAATATATATTCGACTACCATGATGGCGATATCTTCTGGTGTACCGCGGATGTCGGCTGGATCACCGGCCACTCGTATATCGTCTACGGCCCGCTGGCCAATGGCGCCACCTCACTGGTGTTCGAGGGTATTCCAACATGGCCGGATGCCTCACGCTTCTGGCAGGTGTGCGACAAGCACAAGGTCACTATTTTTTATACGGCACCGACGGCGCTACGCGCCCTGATGCGACTTGGCGATGACCCGGTCAGACAGACATCCCGTAACAGTCTGCGCCTGCTGGGCACCGTGGGCGAACCCATCAACCCGGAAGCCTGGGAGTGGTACTACCATGTCGTCGGCGAAGGCCGCTGCCCGATTGTCGACACCTGGTGGCAAACCGAGACCGGTGGCATCCTGATCACTCCCTTGCCCGGCGCCACAAAACTCAAGCCGGGTTCGGCCACCCGCCCCTTCTTCGGCATCCAGCCGGCCATTGTCGACAATGACGGCAAGCTGCTCGACGGCGCCGCGGAGGGCAACCTGGTTATTACGCATCCCTGGCCGGGGCAGATGCGCAGTGTATACGGTGACCACCAGCGTTTTGTCGATACCTACTTCAAGGCCTACCCGGGCATGTACTTTACCGGTGACGGCGCCCGCCGTGATACAGACGGTTATTACTGGATCACCGGCCGCGTCGATGATGTACTCATCGTTTCCGGACACAACCTCGGAACCGCGGAACTGGAAAGCGCACTGGTGCTGCATAAGGCCGTGGCCGAGGCCGCAATCGTGGGTTACCCGCACGACATCAAGGGCCAGGGTATCTATGCCTATGTCACCCTGGTCAACGGCACCGAACCCAGTGATGCCCTGCGTGACGAGTTGATCAAACTGGTGCGCAGCGAAATCGGCCCCATCGCCACGCCGGACATTATCCAGTGGGCGCCGGGCCTGCCGAAGACCCGTTCCGGCAAGATCATGCGACGTATCCTCCGCAAGATCGCGGCCAACGAAATGGACTCTCTGGGTGATACGTCAACACTGGCCGATCCGTCGGTCGTCGATGATCTGATCGAGAACCGCGTCTCTGGCTGAATGATTATTGCCAGCCGCTTCAGGCCCGCCTGGTGGCTGCCCGGCCCACACCTGCAAACGCTGTACCCAACGTTCGCCCGGCGCCGCATCTGCCCCGCAGTAAAGCGCGAACGCCTGGAGTTGCCGGACGGTGACTTCATCGACATTGACTGGACCGGCAACCCGCAAGGCTCCGTCGTGCTGGTTCTGCACGGGCTGGAGGGATCACTTGAATCACCCTATACCGGTGGCATTCTCTCCAAACTGGCAACACAGGGGTACCGGGCCGGACTGATGTATTTTCGCGGCTGCAGCGGTGAACCCAACCGTCTGCCCCGTAACTATCATTCGGGTGATACCGGTGACCTGCAAACGGTCATCAATCATATCGGCAATATCCACCCGGGGAAACCGCTGGCCGTCATCGGTTACTCACTGGGTGGCAATGTCCTGCTGAAGTGGCTTGGCGAACAGGGAGACAAGGCGGCGGTTACAACCGCAGTCGCAGTATCCGTTCCGTTTGATCTGGATTGTGTAGCACGCCGACTTGAGCACGGTTTGTCACGCATCTATCAGAACCACTTGCTGCGAAAACTGCGCCAGACCGTGAGGACAAAGGCCAACTCCCGGCCTCCGCCTGTGCCGTTACAGAGGCTTGCGGATCTGAGGACTTTCCGTCAGTTTGATAATGCCATCACTGCCCCGCTGCACGGCTTCCGCGACGTGGATGACTATTACTCGCAGTCAAGCTGCCGCGGCTGGCTTCGTCATATCGACACACCGGTGTTGATTATTCACGCCGTCGACGATCCGTTTCTTCCAGCGGCGGCCATTCCGCAAGACGCTGAATTAAGTCCGGCGGTCACGCTCGAGTTGGCGCGCCACGGAGGTCATGTCGGCTTTGTGGGTGGCCGGGTACCGTTTGCCGCCTGCTACTGGCTGGAACAGCGTATCTGCCGGCACTTGCAGGCCCGCATATAAGCACGGCATATGGCCCGGTGCAGCACCTCCTGCCTCCTGCATATCTATTGAGAAATGAATCATAACTATATGTTATATATACTTTTTCATATTCGTCCTTGTATACCTTATTAAAGGCGGTAGCTGCCGTGGCCGCTACAGGTGGCACAGTAACGCATGACTGCTGCAATAGTGCGGCAGGCCATCAAGCACATAGCGGGTGCCGCATGCAAAAAGGAATTCTCAGCCTGACCCTGCTCCTGGCAATCACCGGCATGGCAAGCGCCAGTGATATCTGGCAAAGCCTGTTCAAGGAAAAGCTGCGTGAGGCAACCAGTGGCAGCAGCGACGCACAATACGATGTCGGTGCGATGTATCAGAACGGTCGTGGCGTCAAGGCAAACCGCAGCAAGGCCATCGAGTGGTACACAAAGGCAGCGGGGCAGGAGAATTCAAAAGCCGTTTCCCGGCTGGAATTGATGAAAGCCAATGAAGCGCGCTTTTCGAAAACCGGCATTCGCGCCATACAGGGCAATGTCGATAGCCAGTATGATCTCGGTAACATGTACGAAAAAGGGATCGGTACGCCCATTGACTATCAGCAGGCACGCGACTGGTACGGGAAGGCGGCCGGCGCGGGGCATGCCGAGGCCAGTTTCAGGCTGGGGCTGATGTACCATGAAGGCGCCGGCACCAGGCGTAACGATAAAACGGCATTCAAGTGGTTCCGGGATGCCGCAGAAAAAGGCAGTACCCCGGCACAATATTACCTGGGCAAATTATATGCTGCCGGTACCGGTGTACGTAAAGATTACGCCACAGCCCTCCAGTGGTATTCCAGGGCGGCCGATGGCGGCTTCGACCAGGCCAGGGGGGCAATCATCGAAGTGACCGAAAAGATGAATCAGCCGGAACCGGTGAAGGTCACTAAAAAGAAACTACCGAAACTACGGGCCACGGCCAGGAATAAACCAAAGCAACAGTCGCCGGAACAGCCACCTCGGCAGCCGGTCGTCGAGAGGAAACTGATTGCCCAGCCTACACTTGCAGTAGCGCGCGAAAAACCCGTCAAACAGGCCCACAACGCACAACTGATGGAAACACTGATGCTGACTACCTGGAGCCGACAGTCCCGACCGGTCAGTTACCTGCCATCGACCATCAACAACTGCCGAATCGGGGATAAAAAAATTACCTGCTTTAGCGGCGACCAGACCCGTAACAGTGGCGGCAACGAGGTAAAATTCAAGACCAAGGCCATCATCAGCGACTTCAGCAAGGACGGGAGTTTCAAGGTCACCTACCGTAACCTGGTCGTTACTGCCAGCCGGACAAGTGGCAACACCCGGCAGGAAACCGAATCGGCTTATGGTGACGAGGGAACAGGCCCGGGGCTTGTCGTCAATACCGGTTGGGGCATCCAGCACTCAGTCGAATGCACGCTGCATGACAGCAACACACTGACCTGTATCAAGGACAAGTCACGGCCGCTGCAGATCACCAGCCAGCAAAATCTGGCGAACGGCCGCTAGCTAGGTCACAAAAAAGGGGCCTTGCAGCCCCTTTTCGGAGTTCTGCCGGGAAACTGTCTAGTCCTGTCCGACGGCCTTCATACTGAGGCGAATGCGGCCCTGTTTGTCGACTTCGAGAACTTTTACCTTCACCAGGTCCCCTTCCGACAGTTTGTCGCTGACATTTTGCACACGCTCCTCGCAAATCTGCGAGATATGCACCAGCCCGTCCTTGCCCGGCAGGATGGTCACGAACGCGCCGAAGTCCATCAGTTTGGCAACCTTGCCGTCATAGATTGTACCGACCTCGACATCGGCCGTGATCAGCTCAACGCGGCGGCGTGCCTCTTCACCGGCGGCAGCATCCACCGAGGCAATCTTGATGTTGCCATCATCATCGATATCGATGCTGGCGCCAGTCTCGTCAGTAATGGAGCGGATGGTGGCGCCCCCCTTGCCGATGACATCACGGATCTTGTCCGGATTGATTTTCATGGTGATATAGCGCGGCGCAAATTCGGAGACATCAGCGCGCGGTGCGGTAATCACCTTGTCCATTTCACCAAGGATGTGCATGCGACCGGCATTGGCCTGCGCCAGTGCCTTCTCCATGATCTCGCGGGTAATGCCCTGGATCTTGATGTCCATCTGCAGGGCGGTCACACCCTTTGCCGTACCGGCCACCTTGAAGTCCATGTCGCCGAGGTGATCCTCGTCACCCAGGATATCGGTGAGAACGGCGTAGTCATCACCCTCCTTGATCAGGCCCATGGCCACACCGGCGACCGAGGCACTGATGGGCACACCGGCATCCATCATGGACAGGCTGCTGCGACAAACGCTTGCCATGGAGCTGGAGCCATTGGACTCGGTAATTTCGGATACCACGCGAATGGTGTACGGGAAGCTTTCCTTGTCCGGCATGACGGCACTGACACCACGCTTGGCCAGTTTGCCGTGTCCGACCTCGCGCCGCTTGGTCCCCCCCATGCGACCGGTCTCGCCGACACAGTATGGCGGGAAGTTGTAGTGCAGCAGAAACTGTTCCTTGTAGCTGCCGGACAAGCCGTCGATCAGGGCCGCATCACGCTCGGTACCCAGCGTGGTCACCACCAGCGCCTGGGTCTCGCCGCGGGTAAACAGCGCCGAACCATGGGCACGCGGCAGGACACCGGTGCGAATCGTAATCGGACGCACCGTGCCGGTATCCCGGCCATCGATACGCGCCTCACCGGCAAGCACCCGGCTGCGCACAATTTTCTTCTCAAGCTTGCCAATGGCGCCCTTGACCGCATCCGACGAGAAGCCATCTTCGGCATCATCGTTGGCAACCTGTTCGACGATCGCGCTGCGCACACCGGACAATGCCGTGTAACGCTCCATCTTGTCGGCAATCCGGTAGGCCTCACTAATGCTGTCAGTACCGGCTGCGGCAACGGCATCGGCGAGTGCAGTATTTTCCGCCGGCGCCGTCCATTCCAGCGGTGGTGTATTGACCTCGGCAGCCAGATCCTTGATGGCCTGGATAACAACCTGCTGCTGTTCATGGCCGAAGACCACGGAACCGAGCATGACATCCTCGGGCAATTCCTTCGCCTCGGATTCCACCATCAGTACGGCACTGTCGGTGCCGGAAACAACCAGGTCGAGTTGTGAGACTTCCATCTGGTCTGCCGTCGGGTTCAGGATGTAGTTGCCGTCGACATAACCGACGCGGGCTGCACCGATCGGGCCGTTGAACGGCAGACCGGATATCGACATGGCTGCGGATGCACCGATCAGGGCCGGGATGTCCGGGTTGATCTGCGGATCATAGGAGATGACCGTGAGGATAACCTGTACCTCGTTGATAAAGCCCTTCGGGAACAGCGGACGCAGCGGCCGGTCAGTCAACCGGCACAGCAGTGTTTCCGCTTCGCTCGGACGACCCTCACGGCGAAAAAAGTTGCCGGGAATCTGGCCGGCAGCGTAACCCTTTTCCTGGTAATCCACGGTGAGCGGGAAGAAGTCACGCCCTTCCATCGGTTTCCTGGCCCCGACCACGGTAGCCAGTACCTGGGTGTCGCCCATACTGACGATAACGGCGCTGCACTGACGGGCGATTTCCCCTGTTTCCAATGTGACCGTCTGGTCACCGTACTGAAATGTTTTCTTGATTGCGCTCACGGGTATATTTCCTTAACGATGGGTAAGGTGACTTGGAATCGGATTATAGAAAAGGGGGGTACTTAAATCAGCGACGCAGGCCCAGGCGTCCAATCAGGTCCACGTAGCGCGTGTTGTCCTTGCCCTTGAGGTAATCCAGCAGCTTGCGGCGCTTGTTGACCATGCGCAGCAGACCCTGACGGGAATGATGATCACCCTTGTGCTTGTTAAAGTGATCGGTCAGGTATGTAATATTGGCTGTCAACAGGGCGACCTGTACTTCGGGTGAACCGGTATCGGCCTCCCCCTGCCGGTAATCTTTAACGATCTGCCCTTTCTGCTCGGCATTTAAAGCCATATAAAACTCCTGAATCTACTTCATATTTTGCGAGTCGGGTATTCTAACCGGCAGCCGGTTGAGTCACAAGCCACCCACAAGGGGATAGTAACCGGCGCTAGCTGGTATTCAACAGGCGACGGGGCGCTACCCGGCCGTCATCGAGGATCTCCCCCACCCCGAGAAACCGCGTCTCACCCTCGTACAGGCGCACCCAGCCAGTGGTCGGCGCATGCGGTACCAGCACCGGCTGGCCCTGGCGCAGATAGAAGGCGGCATCACCGGTGAGGCGCACACCGGGCCATTGAGCCAGCCCGCTTTCCATGGGCAGCAGCAACGCATCCAGTGCCGTCTCACCACCCTGCGCCAACAGCTTTTCCAGTGTTTCCATGGTCACCATGCCGGACGCATCATAGGGCCCGACCCCGAGGCGTCGCAAACCCGCCACGTGGGCGCCGCAACCCAGCTCCGCGCCGATATCCTCGACCAGGGTGCGCACATAGGTCCCCTTGGAGCAGCGCACATCAATCTCCGCCAGTGGCGATGCAAAGCCCAGTAAGGTCATCTCATGGATGGTGATCTGCCGCGGCTCACGCTTGACCTCGACCCCCTGCCGCGCCAGTTTGTAGAGCCGCTGACCCTTGTGCTTTACGGCCGAGTACATTGGCGGAATCTGGTCGATGTCACCGAGAAACCCGGCCATCGCCTTGTGCAACTGCTGCTCCGCCAGGCCGGTGACCGGACGTGACTCGATCAACTCGCCTTCGGCATCTGCAGTAGAGGTACGCTCACCGAGTCTGCAGGACACCCGGTAATGTTTGTCTGCATCCAGCAAAAATGCAGATACCTTGGTCGCCTCGCCGAGACACACCGGCAACAATCCACTGGCCAGCGGGTCGAGGCTGCCGGTATGGCCGGCCTTGCATGCCCGATACAGCGTCTTGACCCGTTGCAACGCGGCATTGGAAGTGAGTCCTGTAGGTTTATCCAGTAACAGGATACCGTTCACTCGCCTGCAGTTTTTTTTGCGATGTCGGCCCATTATTCAGATACACGGTTGCTATTCATCTTCTGTTTCGCTGCGCGTGCCGGAAACGGCTGCATTGATCAGCGCATCCATACGCGCACCCTCGGCCAGTGAATGGTCATAATGAAATTGCAGCCGTGGCACAACGCGCAAACGCATACGTACACCCAGCTTGCGGCGCAGAAAACCGGCCGCATTATTCAACACCTGGACGGATGCGGTGGCTACAGCTGCATCGCCCAGCACGGAAACAAACACCTTTGCATGCGCCAGATCCCTTGAAACCTCGACCCCGGAAATACTTACCATCCCCAGCCGGGGGTCCTTGATTTCCTCATGCACGAGAGCAGCCAGCTCACGCTGGATCTGTTCACCGACTCGGCGGGTTCTCGGGAATTCTCTTGGCATCGGAGAGACGTATCCAGAATATGTGGGAATACAGGGATGGCCCCGAAATAGTGCGACTCAAGATTCCCTGCGAGGTGCGGGTCCTGCAGGAAATTCCGATGCGAAGCCATGCAGGACCGGCGCCCCGCCGGGAATGATGAATATTGCCGGCCTTTTTGACTCAAGCAAGCACCATTCGGGGCAGTCCCCGTTTGTTGTTAAAGCTCCCGGGCGACTTCGATGCGCTCAAAGACCTCGATCTGGTCACCCGCCTTGACACTGTAGTTCTTCACGCCAATGCCACACTCGGTACCGGCCTTGACCTCGTTGACATCATCCTTGAAGCGTCGCAGTGATTCCAGCTCGCCTTCAAAGATAACAATGTTGTCGCGCAACACCCTGATTGGCGCGCTGCGACGCACCACACCTTCCACGACAATACAGCCGGCAATATCTCCCAGCTTGCGTGAACGAAATACTTCCTTCACCTCGGCAAGCCCGATAATTTCTTCCTTGAGCTCGGGCGACAACAGTCCGCTGGCTGCCTTCCTCACATCATCAATCGCATCGTAGATGACGCTGTAGTACTTGAGATCAACCTGGTTTTACTCGACCAGACTCTTTGACGAGGTATCAGCACGCACGTTAAAACCGATGATGACGGCATTCGAGGCGACTGCCAGGTTGACATCGGATTCATTAATACCGCCGACACCACTGGAGACAACCTTTACCTTCACATCCGTCTCGTCCGAGGTAATTCCGGTCAGTGCATCACTCAGTGCCTCGGCACTGCCCTGCACATCCGCCTTTAATACAATATTCAGCGTAGGCACCTTGCCCTCACCGACCTGGGAGAACACATCTTCCATACGGGCCTGCTGCTGCCTGGCCAACCGTGCATCGCGGAATTTTTCATGGCGCAGGTCGGCAAGTTCACGTGCCTTGCGTTCATTAACCACTGCGATAACATCATCCCCGGCATTGGGTACCGCCGAGAGACCAAGCACCAGTGCCGGCATGGAGGGTCCGGCCGACTCGATGGCCTTGCCGTTCTCATCGAACATGGCACGAACGCGGCCGTATTCCTGCCCGGTCAGAATCAGATCACCCTTGTTGAGTACCCCGTTCTGCACCAGGATAGTGGCAACCGCGCCACGGCCCTTGTCGAGACTGGATTCCACAACGATGCCGGTGGCCGGGCAATCATGAACCGCGGTCAGCTCCAGTAACTCCGCCTGTAGCAGCACCGCATCAAGCAAGTTATCAACGCCCTCGCCCGTCTTGGCGTACACCGGGATAAACTGGGTGTCGCCGCCCCAGTCTTCCGGAATCACCTCCAGGGCGGACAGTTCATTCTTGACCCGTTCCGGGTCTGCTTCCGGTTTATCGATCTTGTTGATCGCTACGACCAGCGGCACGCCGGCGGCCTTGGCATGCTGTATCGCTTCCTGCGTCTGTGGCTTGGCGCCGTCATCGGCAGCCACCACCAGGATAACGATGTCCGTCACCTGCGCGCCACGCGCACGCATGGCCGTGAACGCCGCATGACCCGGTGTATCCAGGAAACTGATGACGCCCCCGGATGTTTCCACGTGGTAGGCACCGATGTGCTGGGTAATACCACCGGCCTCGCCCTCGGCCACCCGGGTGGTACGAATGAAATCCAGCAGGGAGGTCTTGCCATGATCGACATGACCCATGATGGTAACGACCGGAGGACGTGGTAACCGCTCACCGGATACTTCCCTGATCTGCTCTACAAGTTCTGCCTCCAGTGCATTGTCCTGCACCGGCCGGGCAATATGCCCCATTTCTTCAGCCACGAGGATGGCCGTGTCCTGATCGATCAACTGGTTAATGGTTGCCATGACACCCATCTTCATCATCACCATGATGACCTCGGCAGTCTTGACCGACATCTTCTGCGCCAGGTCGGACACGACAATATTCTCAGGGACTTCAATTTCGTGAATAACCGGTGCGGTCGGCCGCTCAAACCCGTGCTCACCGGTAGACTCGATGGTAACCCGGCGTCTGGCACGCGGTTTCTTCTTGCGCTTGCCGCTCTTGCTGGCATCGACGTGCAGTTCCTTGCGCCCGTAGCGGGTATGCTTGTCTTCATCGCGCTTCTGTTTGCGATCGGCTTCCGGCACCTTTTTCTGTCTGCCATCGTCACGCGTGGCGGCCTGTGACCTGGCTGTGGCATCGGCAACAGCCTGTTGCTTACTGGCCTCCTCTGCCTTGCGTTTTTCTTCCTCTGCCGCCTTGAGGCGGGATTCCTCATCGGCTATGCGTGCCTCTTCTGCCTTTCGTGTCGCTTCCTTCTCCTGGCGTTGCGCCTCAAGGCGTGCCTGTTCCTCCGCTGCGATGCGCGCCTTCTCTTCAGCCACCTGTTCCAGCCGCTCGTTCTCTTCGGCAACCAGATCGGCACGCTTGACATAGGTACGCTTTTTACGGACTTCAACGGTAACGATCTTTTTCTCGGAACGTGCACCGCGCGCGAGTCCGCGGCCTGCCGGGCCGCGGGCCGCCGGCACCGTGGTCTGGAGTTCGCTGGTGGACTTGCGTTTCAGTGTAATTTTTCGGGGGCCGGCAGTATCCACTTCGCCGTCTTTACCGTGACTTTCACGCAGAAAATCCAGCAGCTGGGTTTTCTGACTCTCGGTAATGGTGGCATTCTCATCGCTGACTTCCATACCGGCCTCAACCAGCTGGACCAGCAAGCGGTCCGTGGTAACGCCAACGACTTCAGCGAACTCTTTTACCGTCACATTTCTCATTTCCATTTATCCCCTGGCCCTAGTCCTGCGCTTCTTCTGCAAACCATGGTGCACGCGCCGTCATGATCAGGGCACCAGCGCGCTCTTCGTCCATCCCCTCAATATCCAGAATTTCATCGATAGCCTGTTCAGCAAGGTCTTCCATGGTGATGATCTTACGGGTGGCCAGCACATAAGCCAGTTCACGATCCATGCCTTCCATTTCCAGCAGATCCTGTGCCGGCTCGGCATCAGCCACTTCCTCCTCGCTGATAATGGCCTGTGTCAGCAACACATCGCGTGCACGGCCACGTAGCTCGTCGACAATTTCTTCTTCAAATTCCTCGATAGCAACCAGCTCGCTCTTCGGAACGTAGACGATTTCCTCAATAGTGGAAAACCCCTCCTGTACCAGGATAGCGGCAATTTCCTCGTCCACATCGAGTTGCTCCTTGAACAGGGTCTGCAATTCGCGGGCCTCGACTTCGCTCTTTTCTTCCGCCTGCGACTCATCCATCACATTAAGCTCCCAGCCGGTCAGCTGACTCGCAAGACGTACATTCTGTCCGGCACGGCCAATGGCCTGTGACAGCTGTTCCTCGCCGACCGCGATATCCATGACGTGTGTCTCTTCGTCAACCACGATGGACGTGACCTCGGCTGGTGACATGGCATTGATCACGAACTGGGCGGGGTTGTCATCCCACAGGATAATGTCGACGCGTTCACCGGACAGTTCGGTGGAAACCGTCTGCACCCGCGAACCACGCATGCCTACGCACGCACCCACCGGGTCGATGCGCGGATCATTGGTCTTGACCGCAATCTTGGCGCGCAGGCCCGGATCGCGGGCTGCAGCAAGGATCTCGATCAGCCCCTGCCCGACCTCGGGCACTTCCAGTTTGAACAGTTCGATCAGGAATTCCGGTGCCACACGACTGACAAACAGCTGCGGCCCGCGCTGTTCGGCGCTGACCTCATAGAGATAACCGCGCAGGCGGTCACCTGGACGTACCGCTTCCCGGGGAATCATGTCATCACGGGTAATGATGGCCTCGGCGTTACTGCCGAGATCGATATAGACATTACCGCGCTCGACCCGCTTGACGACGCCGGTTACCAGGTCGCCAATGCGGTCCTTGTAGGCTTCCACGACCTGGGCACGCTCTGCCTCACGCACCTTCTGCACGATGACCTGCTTGGCGGTCTGGGCGCCGATGCGCCCGAAGTCCACGGACTCGATCGGTTCTTCCATATAGTCGCCGTGCTGGAGGTTCGGGTCTTTCTCGCGCGCCTCGGCAAGCGTGATCTGGCGCTCCGGAAATTCATAAACCAGCGCCCCTTCTTCTTCATTTTCGTCTCCCGCGTCACCCGTCACCTCGGGAACGATCGATTCATCGATAACCTGCCAGCGGCGGAAGGTTTCATAGTCACCGGTCTCGCGGTCAATAGCGACACGCGCGTCAATCTCGCCATCATGGCGCTTGCGGGTGGCCGTGGCCAATGCGACTTCGATCGCCTCGAAGATGATCTCTTTATCTATGCCTTTTTCGTTGGATACAACATCAACGACCATCAAGATCTCTTTGTCCATTCCTGCAACCTCCAAATCCTGCGCTCAGTATTCCGGTACCAGGCGCGCCTGTTCAATCTGATCCAGCGGCAGACTCACCCTTTCACCAGCCTGCTCGATCACTACATTCCCGCCTTCCAGCCCCTGCAGGCGGCCCTTGAATTTGCGCTGCCCGTCCAGCGGGAATCCCAGCCGCACTTTCACCAGGCTACCGGCAAAGCGTGCATAATCCTGTGACTTGAACAGCAGCCGGTCATCACCAGGCGAGGACACCTCCAGGGTGTAGTGCCCCGGTATCGGGTCCTCCACATCCAGCAACCCGCTGACCTGGTAGCTGACGGTCTGGCAGTCATCTGCCGTAATGCCCTGCTCATTCTCTATATATACACGCAGCAGACCGCCACCCTGACCGCCGCTACGATATTCCACACCGACCAGTTCATACCCCAGCGACCGGATGGATGGCTCCAGTAACTGACTGATTTTCAACGGATCCTGCCGCATACTCCACTCCGGATCAAGTATCCCGGAAACAAAAAATGGGCCATAGGCCCACTCCATGAACTCCGATTTTCTCGTTGACAGGGAGTATAGCAAAATGCACTAAACCACCCAAGTATCAACGGCCTGGACCACGTTTCATGCCTTGAGCCGGCATCGGTCCAGAACACCTGACCCCGCACGCGGGGCCAACATTAAAGTTGGTAGCGGGGGCAGGATTTGAACCTGCGACCTTCGGGTTATGAGCCCGACGAGCTGCCAGACTGCTCCACCCCGCAGCAACGGCCGGGAAGTGTAGCGGGAGCCCCCCACTATTTCAACCGATTAAAGGGTGTCAGAGCACATTTTTTCCTTATAGACCCGCCATCTGTCGCGGCCTGCCTTTTGGCCTCGCCGTGGTCTGCCGATCCAGCATGGTCTCAATCTGCTCCCGGAACCGGGCCGATCCAAGCGCCAGTTCCTGATTCAGCATTCCCCGGATATCATCAATCAGGCCAGCGTCCATCCGGTGAGACAGGGTCGCCGGTATTTACACTTGGTGGGCAGCTTTTTGTATCTACACCCACTGCTGTCCCGTTACCTTGCATTGAAATCTGGTAACGTCAACGATACAAAGCCTGTGAAGTGGCCGGCATCCAGTGGCCATTCAGCCTGTCGGCAGACAGCCACAAGGCTTTATCGACCAGGTAGAAGGACCCGCTACCGTCTGGTTACAGCGCCGCTGAAATTGAAACAAACCTGTGAGTGATTCTTTTCTATGGTAGACCACCTGGTTTTTAGTGTTCCGGCTGAAACCCTGTATCTTGTCGTTATTATTGCCTTTTATACGAATTACACTGTCCAATAAAATTGACCTATTTGGCCCTATTTGACGCTATTTAGGGTTATTTGATGCCATCTATTGGACACCAGCATCATCGAGTTACCCAGCTTTTACAGAGCCGCCAATCATCGATGCAGGAATTTTCACCACGACACTTCAGGCCGTTTGAAGGTGTTGGCCCTGAGCAGGCGTAACCTTAATTTCCACATGCTGATTCAGACGATTCAATACCGTCACCAGTCGATCAATCGTAAAACGCCCGAGGTCTGCATTCCTGATCCGTGAAAAATCAGCGTGATCAAATCCGGTCTTTGTTGCAGCCTTACGAGCAGACAGTTTTTGCTCATCAAGAATACGGATAATATCGGCTGCCAACTGGGATTTGAGTTGTTCAACATCGGCATTTTGATAGCCGAAATCCCGGAATACGTTACCACTGCCTTTGACGGTTTCCAGTTTACCTTTCATCGTAACTGCTCCTTCAATTGACTAATCCGTGAACGGATCAGATCGACTTCTTTTTTCGGCGTCTTGATACCCTTGCCTGATTTCTTCTGGAACGCATGGACAACCCGGATATCCTCACCCAGTTTAACGGCATAAACCGTCCGCTAGGCATCAGACCGGTAAGCAAGCGCAATTTCGTACACGCCAGGACCGAGTCCTTTCATTGGCTTCGCAATATCCGACTTGCTGCCTTCAGCAGCAATGGTCAATGCTCGAAGCATGATCGTGCGTGCCCCTTGTGGGAATTTTCCGAATTCCTTATGCGTCGCCTTTATCCATGAAATTGCCCTCGTATCCTTACGCATAAGCGTATGTTGGCATATTTGCCAACATACATCAAGAAATGTACCATTCCAAATCTAATGACCTCGAAAACAATACAGGCAGACAAGACCCTGGAACTCACCAGAAAATTGGGTATACCTCCTGATGATCGAGTCAGACGTGCTAAGGAACCTCTGATTAATTCAAAATTTCCGTCATTGCGAGCGAAGTGCGGCAATCTCGTGCAATGGAATCAATCGGTTAGAGATTGCCGCGTCACTTCGTTCCTCGCAATGACGAATTAAT
>Ga0114931_10000495_pt1 | contig 47764 bp, 40 predicted proteins | sample 2SBtaG_FD_89579 | JGI IMG/M metagenome (GOLD analysis project Ga0114931, IMG submission 89579) | Deep subsurface microbial communities from Kolumbo volcano to uncover new lineages of life (NeLLi) - 2SBTROV14_V59a metaG | ecosystem: Environmental > Aquatic > Marine > Volcanic | place: Kolumbo... | reverse complement strand
TCGGACACCTCGTTCTTGAACTCGTCGCGGTCGCCCAGTTCCTTCTGGATCGCCCGCATCTGTTCGTTGAGGTAGTACTCCTTCTGGCTCTTCTCCATCTGCTTCTTGACGCGGCCGCGGATGCGCTTCTCGACCTCGAGCACCTCGATCTCGGCCTGCATCAGGCCGTAGACCTCCTCGAGCCGCTTCGCCGGGTCGGCTTCCTCGAGCAGCTTCTGCCGGTCCTCGAGCTTCAGGTTCAGGTGCGTCGCCACCGTGTCGGAGAGGCGCGCGGCCTCCTGGATCTGCCCGACGTTGCCCTGCACCTCGGCCGGGACCTTCTTGTTCAGCTTGACGTAGTTCTCGAACGTGGCGTGGACCGAGCGGACCAGCGCTTCGATCTCGGACGTGACGGGGTTCTCCTCCTCGAGCAGGTCGTACTCGGCAGAGAAGTACGGGTCCTCGGAGACGATGTCGGTGATTCGGGCGCGGCCCTTGCCCTCGACCAGGACCTTGACGGTCTGGTCGGGCAGGCGCAGCAGCTGGATGATCGAACCCAGCGTGCCGATCCGGAAGATGTCGTCGACCTCCGGCTCGTCCTTGGCCGCCACGCGCTGCGCCGCGAGCAGCAACTGGCGCCCGTTCGCGACCGCGTCCTCCAACGCCTTGATCGACTTCGGGCGGCCCACGAAGAGCGGCACCACCATGGTCGGAAAGACCACGATGTCGCGAAGCGGCAGCAGCGGGATCGCGCTCGACGTCTCCTCGTGCGTCTCCGAGGTCTCGTCGGCGTCGTCGTTGCGGAAGATGGCCATGTGCCGCTCTCGCTCCTTGCTGAATGGAGTGCCCCCGCGCTAGGCGGATTCGGCCTCCTGCTTGTAGACGAGCAGCGGCTCGGCGCCCTGCTCGATCGTCTCTTCCCCGACCACGCACTCCTCCACGTCCTCTCTCGACGGAAGCTCGTACATGAGGTCGAGCATCGCGGACTCGAGGATCGCGCGCAGTCCGCGCGCCCCGCTCTTGCGCGCGAGCGCCATCCGCGCCACCGCGCGCAGCGCGCCGTCGGTGAAGCGCAGGTGCACGCCCTCGAACTCGAAGAGCTTCTGGTACTGCCTGGTCAGCGCGTTCTTGGGCTCGGTCAGGATGTCGACGAGGGCATCCTCGTCGAGTTCCTCGAGCGTGGCCACCACCGGCACCCGGCCGACGAACTCGGGGATCAGGCCGAACTTCAGCAGATCCTCGCCCTGCACCGCGGCCAGGATCTCGCCGATGCGGCGCTCGCTGTGCACGGCGACGTCGCTGCCGAAGCCGATCCCCTTCTTGCCGATGCGGCGCTGGATCACGTCGTCGAGGCCCACGAACGCGCCGCCGCAGATGAACAGGATGTTCGAGGTGTCGACCTGGAGGAACTCCTGCTGCGGGTGCTTGCGTCCGCCCTTGGGCGGCACGCTCGCCATGGTGCCCTCGATGATCTTCAGCAGCGCCTGCTGTACGCCCTCGCCGCTGACGTCGCGCGTGATCGACGGGTTCTCGCTCTTGCGCGCGATCTTGTCGATCTCGTCGATGTAGATGATCCCGCGCTGCGCGCGTTCGACGTCGTAGTTCGCAGCCTGGAGCAGGTTCAGGATGATGTTCTCGACGTCCTCGCCCACGTAGCCGGCTTCGGTCAGCGTCGTCGCGTCCGCGATCGTGAAGGGCACGTCCAGGATGCGGGCCAGCGTCTGCGCCAGCATCGTCTTGCCGGAGCCGGTCGGCCCGAGCAGCATGATGTTGGCCTTCTGCAGCTCGACGTCGCCGACCACGCTCTGGTGGTCGATGCGCCGGTAGTGGTTGTGCACCGCCACGGACAGGATCTTCTTCGCACGCTCCTGGCCGATCACGTACTCGTCCAGGATCGCCTTGATCTCCTGCGGCTTCTTGACCGGAGGCGCCTCGGCGGGCGAATCGTCCTGCCCGTACTCCTCGGCGATGATGTCGTTGCACAGCTCGATGCACTCGTCGCAGATGTAGACCGTGGGCCCGGCGATCAGCTTGCGGACCTCGCGCTGGTTCTTGCCGCAGAACGAGCAGGACAGGTTGGCGTTGTCGTCGCGCTTCTTCACTTCGCCCGTGCTCCCCCGTTGGCGGCAACCGCCTCCGCGCTGCCGGCTTCGAGCCTGCTGCGCCGGCTCGCGACCTCGTCGACCAGGCCGTACTTCTGCGCTTCCTCTCCCGACAGATAGTAGTCCCGCTCGGTATCCTGGGCGATCTGCTCCAGCGACTGCCCGGTGTGGAGGGCCAGGATCTCGTTCAGACGGTCGCGCGTCTTCAGGATCTCGCGCGCCTGGATGTCGATGTCGGAAGCCTGCCCCTGCGCCCCGCCCCACGGCTGGTGGATCATCACGCGCGCGTTCGGAAGCGCGGTGCGCTTGCCCTTCGCGCCCGCGGCCAGCAGCACGGCGCCCATCGAGGCAGCCAGGCCGACGCAGAAGGTCGAGACGTCCGGGCGGATGTATTGCATCGTGTCGTAGACCGCGAGCCCCCCGGTCACCGAGCCGCCGGGCGAATTGACGTAGATGTGGACGTCCGCCTCGGGGTCCTCGGCCTCCAGGTAGAGGAGCTGCGCCACGATCAGGTTCGCCATCTCGTCGAAGATCTGCCCGGACAGGAAGATGATCCGGTCCTTCAGCAACCGCGAATAGATGTCGTAGGCGCGTTCTCCGCGGTGGTCCTGTTCGACGACGATGGGTACGAGCGGCATGGGTCCTCGTGGGTTGGACACCCCGCAGGTCCGCCGCATTCGACGGGCCGCCGGGGCCTCCGCATCCGGATCTCGGGTCCAGGGGAGGAGTCTAACGAGGCCCGGCGGCCAAGGTGCCCCCCCAAAGCGCCCCGACCCCGACTTCCCGGCCCCGTCCCGAGCGGCATCGCGCCAGCGCGAAATCCGCAGCGGGACGGCTAAGTGCCCGTCGTTTCTTCGACTTTAGCCCCGGCGAGAAGGAATTCAAGCGCCTTCTCTTCGCGGATCTGCGACTCGAGGCCGGCCATCAGACCCCGCGAATCGTACATCTCGCGCAGGCGATCGGGCGCCGTCCCCTGTTCGGCGGCCTGCTCCTCGATCCTGGCCGTCACCTCGTCTGCGCTGGCGTCGAACTCCTGCGCGTCGGCCACGGCCTCGAGCAGCAGCGACTCCCGCACGTCGCGCTCGGCGTCGGGGCGCCACTCTTCCTGCCAACGGCCGAGCTGCTGGTGGAGTTCCTCGTGCGGCATGAACTGGCCGAGCTGCTGATGCGCCATCTCCAGGCGCTGGGTCAGGCGGCGCTGCACCATCCCGGGCGGAACCTCGAACGGGGTGCGTTCGATCAACGCGTCGACCACGGTCTTGCGCGCCTCCTGGTCCGCGGCCTCGGTGCGCTCCTTCTCGAGGTTCTCGCGCAGCCGGGCCCGGAGTTGCTCCACCGTCTCCACGTTCTCGTAGCCCAGACCCGCGGCGAACTCATCGTCGAGCGCCGGCGTCTCCTTGTGCTGGAGACCGCGGACCGTTACCTCGAACACCGCGTCCTTGCCCGCGAGATCCTCGGCCGGGTAGTCGTCCGGGAACGACACCCGCACCGTGACCTCCTCGCCGACCCGGGCGCCCACGAGTTGTTCCTCGAACCCCGGGATGAAGCGGCCGGAACCGAGTTCGAGCACCGCATTCTCGGCGCTCCCGCCCTCGAAGGGATCGCCGTCGAGCGTGCCCCGATAGTCGATCGTGATCTGGTGGCCGATCGCGGCGGGCGTGTCGTCCCCGACGTCGACCAGGGGCGCGCGGCGCTCGCGCAACTGTTCGATCTCGGCGTCGACCTCGCTCTCTTCCACCACGACGGCGGGCCGCGTGGCGGGCAGGCCGCTGAGCGCGGGCAGCGTGATCGGGGGCTTGACCTCGATCGCGGCGGTGTAGGCGAAGGGCGCGTCGGCCAGCGGCGGCTTGCTCTGGATGTCGGGCTCCGAGACGGGCTCGACGCCGCTTTGTTTCACCGCCTCGAGCAGCGTCTCCTGCACCAGCGACTTCTCCAGTTCCTCGGCGAGCCCGGCGCCGTACATCCGCTCCAGCACCGAGCGCGGCGCCTTGCCGGGCCGGAAGCCCTTCACGCGCACCTGCTTCGCCAGGTCCCGGTAGGCGCGGTCGAAGGCCTTCTTCACCCGGCGTTCGCCGACCTCGATCGACAGCGTGCGCAGGATGGGGCTGGTCTCAGCGGTCGAGACGGAGACTTCGGCTTCGCTCATGGGACGGCTCCGGTCGGGTCTGGGGAGGAGGGGACGGCGGCCCGCGGGACGGACGGAATGGTGCCGGGGACAGGACTCGAACCTGCACGTCCACCGGACGGGGGCTTCTAAGGCCCCTGCGTCTACCAGTTCCGCCACCCCGGCGTGGGGCGCGAAGGCTAGCGAATTCCTGCGCGGCGCCGCCCGGCCGGCATCGCGTACACTCCGGCCAGCCACGCACCCGGAGGACCCGCCGTGGGCTCGTCCACGCTTCCCCACGTCCGCGCAACGATCAACTTCGCGGCGCCCCACGACCCCCGGCCCGAGATCCATGCGCACCCTCCCCCCGAGGGCCAGGCGGCGCGCAGTGCGAAGCCGGTGCGCATCGAGGTCCCGGTCCACGACGTGCGATCCCGGCGGGAGGCGCTCTGCCTGGACGCAGAGGGCCTCGAGATCGTCCCGCTCTCGTCCGCGATCGACGCGAAGGAGGCCTCGGCCCGCGGGACCGCCCTCTACGCCGAGGCGGAAGCGTCCGTGGCCGCCGCGACCGGGGCCCGAAGAGTGGTCGCGTTCGACCACAACGTCCGATCCGCCCCCCGGAGCGAGGCGGGAGAGCCCGGTTTCCAGCGGCCGGTCCGGTTCGCACATAACGATTACACCGAGTCCTCGGGCCCGCAGCGGGTCCGGGACCTGCTCCCGGACGACGCAGAGGCATTGCTGCAGCGCCGATTCGCAGTCATCAACCTGTGGCGACCCCTGGGGCACCCGGCCGAGGACGTGCCGTTGGGCGTCTGCGATGCCCGGTCGATCCGGCCCGAGCAGCTCCAGCCGACGGCACTGAAGTACAGCGACCGCACCGGCGAGCTCTACTCGCTTGTGCACGATTCGGCACAGCGGTGGCTCTACGTTCCGGCGCTGCCGCCGGACGAGGCCCTGCTGTTGAAGTGCTACGACTCGGCAACCGACGGACGGGCCCGCTTCACCGCCCATGCCGCGTTCCGGGACCCAGCGGCCCGGCCCGAGGCGCCTCCGAGGGAGAGCCTCGAGGTGCGTACCCTGGTTTTCTTCTGAAGTTTTCCTCGGACGGGTGGCAAACCCTGCACACTCGCTATGTTCGCCGCCTCACAAGCCACCGGAACGCTAGGCGACGGACGGGGTCGCGGCCTTCCCTCGGCATCATCCATCAGAGGGGCCCCACCGATGAGAAAACGCAAGAACTGGGACGCCGTCATCGAGCGGCTGAACGCGTCCAAGAGCGGCAAGATGACCATCCAGATGGGGTCGCCCGGCAGCGCCCAGGTCACTCGCGTGCGTCTTCTCGAGCGCTGGTCGAACCTGGAAGCCTGGACCGACGGCGCCAAGCTGCACTTGCAGATCGCGGGCCGCTAGGCGGTCCGAAGCGGCACCGGGAGCCCCGCTCGCGGTGCCGCCGCGCGCTTCGCGGCGCGCTGGCCTCGGCTCGAACTCTCGCGAACGCTCCACGGCCATCCCGCCCGCTCGAACCGCCGGCCGTGAGCGCACGAGTGAGGCCTCGGAGTGATCGATCCGTGCAGGGGAGTCCATTCCCGCTCGAGAAGGAGATCACGATGCGGCCTTCCATTCCGCGACGGCTTTTCATTGGGGTAGGCGTGGTCGCACTCGTCATCGCGCTTCCGGCCATCGCCCAGCAGCGCCGGGGGCCCGTCACGCGGACGCCGGTCCTGGTGGAGAACCCCTACCGCACCAGCGGAGGATCCTGCATCTACGGTAGGAACGGCGAACTGGTCTACGCCCCGAAGGGAGTAGCCTGTGCGTCCCGACAGGAGTCGGCGCCCGACCAGACCGCGACCAGCCTCTCGGATCGACTCGCAGCGCTTTCTCCGGCGCTTCGAAAGGAGAGGACGGCCATCCTCGGGGGCCACTCGCACATTGCGGCCGGACTGGCGGAACTGCGGCCGGCCGTCGCACAAGATCGGAAGGACGACGCGCTCGTGGCCTCGGACCACGTCGTGCGAGAACCGACCGATCAGCTGATGAACGAACAGCTGCTCTTCGAAGAGCTCTCCAAGGAGCCCGACGCCGAGGGTTCGTGAAGACGCCGGCGGTCCGGCCGCCGAACGCCCCACCTCGCGGCAGGATCCACCCCGCGAGCAGCTGCCGCGCCCGGCTCTTGCGCTCTATAACTGAACAGTTATTCATACGTCATGTCCGACCGATCCGTGTCCGAGGTCGCTCCCTTCGATCGCTGTGCCGTCCGCATCGTGGACGTCGATCGCGTCGAGGCGGCCCGCAAGCAGCTCCCGGCCGACGACGAACTCGAGGGCCTGACCCAGCTCTTCCGCCTGCTCGGTGACGCCACGCGCGCCCGCCTCCTCTACGCGCTGCTGGAGGCTGGCGAGCTTTGCGTCTGTGATCTGGCGGCGTCGATCGATGTGACCGAGACGACCACGTCCCAGGCGCTGCGCCTGCTGCGAACGGCCGGAATCGTCCGCGCCCGTCGTGCGGGCCGGATGATGCACTATCGCCTCGATGACGCGCACGTCCGCATGCTGCTCGACCTGTCGCGCGAACATCTCCGCCACACGGCGGACGAGGCACCGTGAGGATGCCCTCCCCTCCCTCCGCCTCATCGTTCTTCGGACGCAGGTCCAGCCGTGCAGCGGACTGAGGCCGCGGCAGAACCGCCGGGGGTCTCGATGCCGGACGAGGCATCGGCGCGCGATTGGCCCCGGATCGCCCTCGCGCTCCTGCTGTTCACGGCGGCCTACAACCTCTTCGAGGCGGGGCTCGCCATCTGGTCGGGCGTCCGGGCGCACAGCGTCGTGCTGGTCGGCTTCGGGCTCGACAGCGTGATCGAGTGCGCCGCCGCGGGCGTCGTGTTGTGGCGCCTTCGCCTGGAAGCGCGCGGCGCCGAGGCGCCGGCGTTGCAGGACGCCGAGCGGCGCGTACACCGCTTCGTCGGCGTCACCTTCTTCCTGCTCGCCGCCTATGTCGTAGGCCAGGCGCTGTGGGTGCTCGGCGGAGGAGCCGCGCCCTCGGAGAGTTGGCTCGGAATCCTGATCGCCGTCGCGTCGCTCGTCGTGATGCCCCTGGTCGCTTGGGGAAAGCTCCGAGCGGCGCGTGAGATCGGAAGCCGCGCACTGCGCGCGGAGGCCCGGGAGACCCTGGCGTGCTCCTACCTGTCGTTCGCGCTGCTGCTCGGGCTCGGAGCGAATGCGCTGTGGGGGATCTGGTGGGCGGACCCGCTCGCGGCGCTGGCAATGGTGCCGTGGCTGATCCGGGAAGGCCGCGAAGGGATCGAGGGGGGTTGCGAGTGAGCGACGTCCGTCACACCGCACCGGAGTCAGCGCCGGCTCCGGAACGCGCCCGGGCCAGGCCCCGTCGGTCGCGCCAGCGACGTCGCGGGGCGCGAGTTCTCGCGGCCGCGATCACGACGGCGCTGACCGTGGGCATGGTCGGCTCGTCCGAACTCGTCCTGTGCCTGGCTCCCGACGGACACCGCGCCGTCGAGACCCAGCATCGCGGCATCGGGTGCCCGGCGCTCGCCACTCCGGACGGCGGCACCGGCGTCTCGGTGGAGACGGCGGCCGAGTGCGTGGACCTGCCCGCGGCCGGCGCCTGCGCGATCGCACGCTCGCCGGGCGACGCCGCGCGCATCCTGCTGCCCGCGATGGTGTTTCTCGCCATCGTGCGAGACCCGGTGACCCGGCCCGCGGCGCGGTGCCCGGCCCGGTCCGCTGCACGCGCGGGTCCGCCGAGGCTGGCGCCGCACCTGCCTTCGACCGTCCTGCTCGTCTAGGAGCGACACGGACCCCCTGTGCCCCGGGCCCTGGCCCCGGGGCGGTCCCCGTCGTCTTCCCGTTCGAGCAGGATCTCCATGAAACCGACATCCCTGGCCCTTGCAGGCCGAGCCCGACGAACTTCACGCGTCGGCCTGGCACTCCTTCTCCTCGCGGGTGCAGCCCTGGCAGGCTGTGCCACGGCGCCTCCGAGCATCGAGCGCCCGAAGGCGCGCCCCCTCGGCGCCGCGCTGCCCTCGTACGTGGCACCCGACGCGGCCCCGGACCCGTCGGAAGGCCTCGGGTTTCCGCCGGAACCCGACGGCACGATCTCGTTGCGCGACGCCCTCGCGGCGGCGTTGCTCCGCAACCCCGAACTCGCAGCCTTCTCCTGGGAGATCCGCGTGCGCGAGGCCCGTACCCTCCAGGCCGGGCTGCGCCCCAACCCCGAGATCGGCCTCGAGGTCGAGAACGTCGCGGGCTCGGGTGCGTTCAACGGGACGCGCGGCGCGGAAACCACGCTCGCGCTCGGACAGCTGATCGAGCTCGGTGGCAAGCGGATGAAGCGGCGTCGCGTCGCCGAACTCGATGCCACGCTCGCGGGCTGGGATTACGAGACCGTCCGCGTCGGCGTCCTGGCCGAAGTCGCTCGCTCCTTTGCGGGCGTTCTCGCAGCCCAGGAGCGGCTTCGCCTCACCGTGGAACTCGTCGGCCTCGCGGGCCAGTCGCTCGAGACCGTTTCGCGGCAGGTGGATGCAGGCGCGTCCTCTCCCGTCGAGCGCGTCCGGGCCGAGGTCACGCTCGCCACCCAGCTGCTGGCGCAGCGTGCGGCCGAAGCGGGACTCGCGGCGGCGCGCGCACGGCTGGCTGCGACCTGGGGCGGGCGTGAGGCGCGCTACGGCGACGCGGAGGGCGATCTGTTCGCGGTCACGGCCCCTCCCGCGCCGGAGGAGCTCGCGCGGCGCATCGATGCGAACCCCGAGCTCGCCCGCTGGGTGCAGGAGATCGAACTCCGGAAGGCGGTGGTCGAACTCGAGGACGCGCGGCGGATCCCGGACCCGGTGGCGAGCGCCGGCGTTCGCCGGCTCGAGGAATCGAACGACACGGCGCTCGTCTTCGGCGTGAGCATGCCGCTGCAGATCTTCGATCGGAACCAGGGCGCACGGCTCGCCGCGCGGCGCGACCTCACGAAGGCCCGTGCGCAGCGCCTTGCGGTGGCCGTGAACGTCCAGAGTGCGTTGGCCGTCGCGACCCAGGAACTCGGCGCGAGCTACCACGAGGTCGTGACGCTGCGAGAGCAGGTGCTCCCGAAGGCGGAACGCGCCTACCGGGACGTCCGGCAGGGCTACCTGCGCGGCCTCTTCCGCTACCTCGACGTCCTCGACGCCCAGCGGAGCCTGTTCGAGTTGAGGGCGCGAGAGATCGACGCCCTCGAGACCTACCACGGCGCGGTCGCCGAGGTCGAGCGCCTGACTGGAACACCCATCCAGCGCCGGCCCTGAGGGGAGAAACGGAGCAATGAGACCGAACCAACACCCGCGGAGACGGACGCGATGCTCGGAGATCGCGATCGCGTTGCTAGGCGCCGCGCTCGTCATCGCGTGCAGCGCTGTCCAGGACGGCGATTCACCCGCCGACGCGACCGCGGACACCGTGCAGGAGCAGGATCACGCAGAGGAGGACGGTGCCGAGCACGGCGGCTCCATCCGGCTGAGTGACGCCGAGATGACCGAGTTCGGAATCGCACTGGAAGAAGCCGGCCCCGGACGGATCGCGCTCACGATCGAACTCCCCGGCGAGATCCGCCCGAACCAGGATCGACTCGCACACCTGGTGCCCCGGTTCGGTGGCATCGTCCGCGAGGTCCGCAAGCAGGTCGGAGACGCCGTGCAACCGGCCGAAGTGCTCGCTCTCATCGAGAGCAGCGAATCGCTGGCGAGCTACCCGTTGCGGTCGCTGATCGCGGGAACGGTCATCGCCAAGCACATCACCCGCGGCGAAGCCGTCTCGACCGACAGCGAGGCCTTCGTGGTGGCAGACCTCGGCAGCGTGTGGGTGGACCTCGGCGTCTACCAGAAGGACCTCGACAGGATCCGGGAGGGACAGCCCGTGCGGATCGGCGTCGGGCATGCGGCACCACAGGCCGCGGGGACGATCTCGTACGTCTCGCCCGTGGTCGACGAGCAGACGCGGACGGCGACCGCGCGCATCGTGCTCCCGAACGCCGGGGGCGCCTGGCGGCCCGGGATGTTCGTGACGGGCACGGTCACCGTGGACAGCGTCGACGTGCCGGTCTCGATCCCGCGAGGCGCCGTCCAGACCCTGCGCGACGACCCGGTGGTCTTCGTACAGGAGGGCGACGCCCTCGAGTCCCGGCGCGTCCGGCTCGGCCGCTCCGATGGGCGACGAGTCGAAATCCTCGATGGCGTCGCGGCCGGGGAGCGCTTCGTGTCTCGCGGTGGCTTCACGCTGAAGTCGGAACTCGAGAAGGCGGGATTCGAGGCGGGCCATGGTCACTAGCGCCGGTCGCGACGGAATGGAAGGACGCTCGAACCCTCGCGGGGGCTCTTCATGCTGAATCGCATCGTCGAGGTCTCGCTCGCGCAGCGGTTCCTCCTCTCCATGCTCACCGCGGCCCTCGTCGGCTTCGGGATCTACTCCACCCTGCAGTTGAACGTGGACGCCTTCCCGGACGTCACGAACATCCAGGTCCAGATCAACACCGCCTCGCCCGGCCTCGCCGCGGTGGAGGTCGAGCAGTTGATCACGTTCCCGATCGAGACCGTGATGAACGGGCTCCCCGACATCACCGAGGTGCGGTCGATCTCGAAGACCGGTCTCTCGGTGGTCACGGTCGTGTTCGAGGAGGGCGTGGACCTCTACTTCGCCCGTCAGCTCGTGCTCGAACGGCTCCAGGTCGCGCGCGAGCGGATCCCACCCGGGTTGGGAGACCCCGAGATGGGACCCATCACCACCGGGTTGGGCCAGATCTACAAGTACATGCTGAAGGGAGAGGGCTTCTCGGCGATGGAGCTGCGAACCCTCAACGACTGGGTGGTCAAGTTCCAGCTGCGCACGGTCCCGGGCGTGACGGATGTCCTGAGCTTCGGCGGCGAGGTCCGGCAGTACCAGGTACGGGTGGACCCCAATCTGCTCCTTTCCCATGGGCTGACGCTCGGCGACCTCCGCGATGCGATCGAGGCCAACAACAGCAACGCCGGGGGCTGGTATCTCGAGGGAGCGGAACAGCAGGTCGTGGTGCGCGGAGTCGGCCTCGTCGAAGGCGGCACCCAGGGTCTCACGGACATCGCCAACATCGTGCTCGCCTCCCGGGACGGCACGCCCGTGTTCATCCGGGACGTCGCCGACGTCGCGTACGGGCCCGAGATCCGGCAGGGCGCGGTCACGCTCAACGGAGAGGGCGAGGTCGTGATGGGCATCGTCCTGCAGCTCAAGGGCGCCAACACCAGCCGCGTCATCGATGGCGTGCGCGAGAAGGTCGAGCAGATCCAGAGCGCCCTCCCGGAGGGCGTCGAGATCGTGCCGATCTACGACCAGTCCTCCCTGGTCGACAAGGCGGTGGATACGGTGACCGAGGCGCTGTCCGAGGCGGCCGTGCTGATCGTCATCGTGCTCTTCGTCTTCCTCTGGAACGTGCGCTCCGCGCTGGTCGTGGTGGTGTCGATCCCGCTCTCGATGCTGATCGCGTTCATCATGATGCGCTGGTACGGACTGTCCGCGAATCTGCAGTCGCTCGGGGGCCTCGCGATCGGCATCGGGATGATGGTGGACGGCTCGGTCGTGGTCGTCGAGAACGTCGTGCGCCACCTCGCCGAGCCGGTCGACGAGGACGAGTCGCTCCCGCTCCGCGTGCTCCGCGCGACGCAGGAAGTCGCGCAGCCGGTCTTCTTCGCGGTACTGATCATCGTGGTCGTGTTCCTGCCGCTCTTCACGCTGGAGGGCGTCGAGGGCAAGCTCTTCAGCCCGATGGCCTTCACGATCGCCTTCGCGATGTTGGGTTCGCTCTTCGTGGCGCTCACGATCGTCCCCGTGCTCTGCTCATTCCTGTTCACGGGGCGCTTCGACGAGTCCGATCCGTTCCTGATCCGTGCGTTGAAGCGCGTCTATCGGCCGGCCCTCGGTTACGCGCTGCGGCATCGCGCGATCGTCGTCGCGAGCGCGGTCGCGGCGCTCGTCGCCTCGCTGGCCACGTTGCCGTTTCTCGGGACGGAGTTCGTGCCGGAACTCGATGAGGGGACCATGACGATCCGGGTGACGATGAATCCCAGCATCTCGTTGCCCGAATCGAAGCGGATCGGCGCACGGCTCGAGAAGAGACTCCTCCGGTATCCCGAGGTCACGTACGCGCTGAGTCAGATCGGCCGCGCCGAACTGGGCGGAGACCCCGAGCCGATCTCGAACAACGAGATCTTCGTCGGACTGAAGCCCCAGTCCGAATGGACCACCGCACGAACCCGGGAAGAACTCATCCGCATCCTCGATGCCGACCTGAGCGAGCATCCAGGCCTGCTGTTGAACTTCTCCCAGCCGATCGCCACGCGCGTGGACGAGCTGCTCTCGGGGATCAAGGCCCAGATCGCGATCAAGCTGTTCGGCGAAGACCTCGCCGTCCTCGAAGAGAAGGGAGCCGAGATCGAGGCCGTCGTCCGCCAGGTCGCGGGCGCGTCGGACGTCCAGCTGGAGCAGATCAGTGGCGAGGCACAGCTCGTGGTCCGCGCCGACCGCGACGCGCTGGCGCGCCATGGCCTCAACGTCGCGGATGTGATGGAGATCGTCTCGACCGCGGTGGGCGGTGAGGCCGTGACGCAGGTGATCGAGGGACAGAAGCGCTTCGACGTCTATCTGCGGATGGCATACGAACATCGCAGGGACCCGGATGCGATCGGGAGGCTCTGGATCGCCACCCCGGCGGGTGCGCGGGTCCTGGTCTCCGAGGTCGCCGACATCCGGCTCGTCGAGGGTCCGCCCACGGTCAGCCGCGAGGACGCCCAACGCCGGGTGGTGGTGCAATGCAACGTGCGCGGGCGCGACATGGGCGGGTTCGTCGAGGAAGCCCGTCAAGCCGTTCGCGATCGCGTCCAGTTGCCCCCGGGCTATTTCGTCACCTGGGGCGGACAATTCGAGAACCAGCAGCGTGCACAGGCGACGCTGGTCGTCGTGGTCCCCGTCTGCCTGGGGCTCATCTTCCTGCTGCTCCATCTCTCCTTCGGCTCGGTCAAGAACGCGCTCCTGATCATCATGAACGTCCCGTTCGCGCTGATCGGAGGGATCTTCGCACTCGCAATCACGGGCCAGTACCTGAGCGTCCCGTCGTCCGTGGGTTTCATCGCGCTGTTCGGCGTGGCGGTCCTGAACGGCGTCGTGATGGTGTCCTACTTCAACCAGCTCGTTCGCGACGGGCTCACGCTCGACGCGGCCGTGGAGCGGGGGGCGATGCTACGGCTGCGCCCCGTGATGATGACCGCCACCGTGGCCAGTCTCGGCCTGATTCCGCTGCTGTTGTCCACCGGCATCGGATCGGAGGTGCAACGCCCCCTGGCCACCGTGGTGGTCGGGGGGCTCGTGACCTCCACCCTGCTCACCCTGCTCGTGCTGCCGGCCCTCTACAGGTTCTTCGCGACCGAGCCGGAGCGAGCGGAGCCCCCGGCAGGGGACGTCCCGAACGACGAATCGAATGCGCCCCGCGCCCAGCAAGGAGGACCCAAATGAAGCACGTCATCGCGTTCATCCAGGACCACAAGCTCACGCCGGTCACCCACGCCCTCCACGGGGTCGAGGGATTGACCGGGGTGACTGCGGCATCGGTGCGCGGCTTCGGCCGCACGGCCTCGTCCGAAGACAAGCGCGCGATCCGCGACGAACTGGAACTGCTGACACAGCGGATCCGTCTCGATGTCTTCTGCCGGGACGACCTGGCCGACGCCGTGATCGAGACGATCCGAAGCGTCGCCCACACCGGCCTCCGCGGAGACGGCAAGGTCTACGTCGCACCGGTGGAGGACGCGCTCCGGATCGAGACCGGAGAGCGTGGCGAAGAGGCCGTATAGCCTGGCTCCGGCCTCCCGACCGGCCGGCGCGAGACCTGGCGTCGGCAAGGGATCGACGCAGCGCGGGGCCTACCGACGCGCGCGACGAAGCGCGGTCACGGTGTAGGTTCCGGCCTCCTGTTCCACCCGGAAGTCCACCTCGGCCCCTTCGAGTGCGGCGTCGAGCGGCACGCCGGGCGCCACCTGGAACGTCATCGTCATCGCCCCCATCAAGCCCGGGATCTCGTCGTGATCGAGCGTCACGGTCCGGGCTGCGACATCGATGCCGGCGACGATGCCGTGTCCGGGGTGCCCATCCGCGGACGTGGATCCGCTTCCGCACCCGGCGGATCCGAGCGCCAGGACGAGGCCCAGCGCGAGCGCGCGAGCGATCCGGGGCAACCTGTTCATCGTGTTCCTCCTCGTGGTTCCGGTTCCGGCTCCGAAAGCGACCGTCGCTTCCAGATCGCGAAGAGCGCGGGATACACGCACAACACCAGTACGGCCGAGGTCACGAGTCCGCCGACCATGGGCGCCGCGATCCGCTTCATCACGTCGGCCCCGGTGCCGCTGCTCCACAGGATCGGCAGCAGCCCGGCCGTCATCGCGACCACGGTCATCAACTTCGGCCGGACGCGCGAGGCCGCACCCTCGACGATCGCGTCCTCGAGATCCTGGAAACTCCGCATCCGCCCCTCCGCCGCGTGGCGCCGGTGGGCCAGGGTCAGGTAGAGCAGCATCACCACGCCCGTCTGCGCATCGAGTCCGGCCAACGCGATGATCCCGACCCAGACACCGATGCTCATGTTGTAGCCGAGCAGGAAGAGCAGCCAGAATGCACCGATCAACGAGAACGGGACCGCGAGCAGCACGATTCCGGTCTCGATCAGCGAACCCGTGTTCAGGTAGAGGAGCAGGCTCACGAGCAGGATCGTCAGCGGAACGACGACCTTCAGCCGCTCCCTGGCGCGCTCGAAGTACTGGAACTGACCCGCCCATTCGAGTCGGGTCCCGGCGGGCAGGACGACCGCGTCCGCGACGACGCGCCGCGCGTCCCGGACGTAGTCGACGATGGGCCGGTCGCCCACGTCCACGAACACGAAGCCCACGAGCTGGCCGGACTCGCTGCGCACGAACGGGGGGCCCATCACGGTCTCGAAGCTCGCGAGCTGTCCGAGGGGGACCTGGGCACCCGCGGGCGTGGTCAGGAGCACGCGGCGCAGCGCGTCGAGGTCCTGGCGGTAGTCGCGCGCATAGCGGACGTTGATCGGGTAGCGCTCGCGTCCGGAGACGACCTGCGAGACGTTGCGCCCGCCCACGGCCGTCTCGACGACCTCATGCACGTCGCGGACCCGGAGTCCGTACCGCGCCGCTTCGTCGCGGTCCGTGCGGATGTCCAGGAAGAAGCCGCCCGTCACGCGTTCCGCGACCGCGCTGCGCGTGCCCGGCACATCCGCGATCGCGCGCTCGATCGCCACCGCGGCCGCTTCGATCAACGCGAGGTCGCTGCCGAACACCTTGATGCCCAGCTGGCTGCGGATCCCGGTCGCGAGCATCTCGGTGCGCGTCTGGATCGGCATCCAGAAGAGGTTCGGCATCCCCGGGTAGCGGAGCTTCCGGTCCATCTCCTGGACGAGGCGTTCCCAGGTCATCCCCTCCCGCCACTGGTCGCGCGGTTTCAGCGTGACCACGGTCTCGACCATCGAGAGCGGTGCCGGGTCCGTCGGTGTCCGGGCACGCCCGATCTTGCCGAACACGCGCGCCACTTCCGGAAACTCCATCAGTTCCTGGTCCATCCGCTGCAGCACGTCCGCGGCCTCGGTGATGGACATGCCCGGCGGTGCCGTCGGCATGTAGAGGATCGTCCCCTCGTTCAGCGGCGGCATGAACTCGCTGCCGATCCGGGAGACCACGGGGACCGTGATCGCGATCAGCAGCAGCGCCCCGGCCACCACCCAACCGCGCCGCCGTACCGCGAAGCGCACGAGCGGCGTGTAGCCCCGGATCATCCAGCGGCTGATGGGATGGTGCTCCTCGCCCCGGATCCGGCCGCGGATGAAGAGCGCTGCCAGCGCCGGCGTGAGCGTGACCGACAAGACGGCCGCGAACCCCATCGCGTAGGTCTTCGTGAAGGCCAGGGGTTTGAAGAGACGCCCCTCGGTGGACTCGAGCGTGAAGATCGGTAGGAACGACACCGTGATCACGAGCAGCGCGAAGAACACGCTCGGGCCCACCTGCTGCATCGCGGCCAGGGTCACCGCGTTCCGCGAGCCGGGCCTCCCGGCCTCCTCCCACTCTTCGAGCCGCTTGTGGATGTTCTCGACCAGGATGATCGCGGCATCCACCATCGCACCGATCGCGACTGCGATGCCGCCGAGGGACATGATGTTCGCGGTGAGCCCCTGCATGACCATCGGGATGAAGGCCAGCAGCACCCCGATGGGAATCATCAGGATCGGGATCAAGGCGCTCCGCACGTGGAGCAGGAACACGAAGATCACGAGCGACACGATCGCCATCTCCTCGACCAGCGTCCGGCTGAGCGTCCCGATCGCGCCCTCGATCAACTCCGAACGGTCGTAGGTCACGACGATCTCGACGCCTTCGGGCAGTCCGGCCTCGACCTCGGCCAGGCGCGCCTTTACCGCGTCGATCACCTCGAGCGCGTTCTCGCCGTAGCGCATCACGACGATGCCGCCGACGGCCTCGCCCTCGCCGTCGAGTTCCACCAGTCCGCGGCGCATGTCGGGGCCGATCTGGAGGGTCGCGACGTCTTCGAGGTAGACGGGCGTCCCGGTCTCGCTGACGCGGAGCGGGACGTGGCGCAGGTCTTCGATCTCCTCCACGTAGCCGCGTCCCCGGATCGCGTACTCGTGGCCCGCGAACTCGACGCTGCGGCCGCCGGTGTCCTCGTTCGACTCCCGGACGGCGCGGATCACGTCCCGGATCGGAATCGCCAGGGCCTGGAGCTTGTTCGGATCGAGCTGCACCTGGTACTGGCGCACGAAGCCGCCCACCGACGCCACCTCGGCCACGCCGGGCACGCTCTCGAGCGCATAACGAAGGTTCCAGTCCTGGAGGCTCCGCAGCTCGGAGAGATCCAGGCCGCCGCTGCGATCGACGAGCGCGTACTCGAAGACCCAGCCGACTCCGGTCGCATCCGGGCCCAGCACCGGGGTCACGCCCGCAGGCAGCTGCCCCTGGACGCCGCTCAGGTATTCGAGCACGCGGCTGCGGGCCCAGTAGATGTCGGTCCCGTCCTCGAAGATCGCGTAGACGAAGGACAGTCCGAAGAAGGACTGGCCCCGGACGAAGCGCACCTCGGGCGCGGCGAGCAGCCGGGCCGAGATCGGGTAGGTGATCTGGTCCTCGACCAGGTCCGGGCTCTGCCCCGGCCACTCGGTGAACACGATCACCTGCACGTCGGAGAGGTCCGGGATCGCATCGAGTGCCGAACGCTGGACCGACCACGAGCCCCAGGCCCCGAGCGCGAGCACCGCCAGGATCGTGAGCCCGCGGTTGTGCGCGCACGCGGCGATCACGCGCTCGATCGGACCCGTGGGCCGGTCGGGCGCCACGCTGCCGTTGGCATCCTCCATCACCACTGCGCCAGGGCCGCGCGGAGGCGGCTCTCCGAGGCGACCAGGAACGTACCCGAGGTGACGATCTCGTCCCCGTCCTCGAGGCCGGAGCGGATCTCGACGTCTTCGCCACTGCGGATCCCGACCTCCACCGCCTGCGGCCGGAAGCGCCTTCTCCCAGCGCGCGGAACACGAAGCTCCGCTCGCCCGCGTGGAGGACCGCGGATCGGGGCACCACGAGACGCCGACCGCGTTCGGCACGGGCGCGCACGTTGGCGTACATCCCCGGCCGCAGGGCCAGGTCGGGGTTGGCGAGAACGAGGCGAAGGCGGGCGGTCCGCGTCTTCGGATCGAGGGTCGGGTAGACGTACGCCACGGTCGCCTCGAAGACCTGCCCGGGCAGGTAGGGCAGCGTCACCGTCGCGCGTTGTCCCTCGCGCACCATCGGTAGTTCGTATTCGTAGACCTCGGCCTCGATCCAGACGCGGGAGAGCGGCGCGATGCGATACAGCCGTTGCCCGGGTTGGAAGGCGCTGCCTGCCACCAGGTTCTTCTCGACCACGTAGCCGCTGACGGGCGCGCGGATCGGCAGGTACTCGAGCGGCTCGCGTGTGCGCGCGAGCCGTTCGAGGTCCGGCCCCGCGATGTCCCAGAGCCGCAGCCGATTGCGCGCCGCGCGCACCAGCGCGTCGGCCCGTTCCGGCGCACTGGTGCCACGCGCTCGCTGCTGGCTACGCAACGCCTGGAGGTACTCCTCCTGCGCCGAGTGGAGTTCGGGACTGTAGAGCGTGAAGAGCACCTCGCCCTTGCGAACCGGGTCGCCGACCGCGTCGGCATGGACCGCGCCTACCCAACCGCGCACCCTCGGCGAGACGTCCGCGAGCGTCGTCTCGTCCGCGACGACGCGGCCGACCGCGCGCACCGTCGTCGCGACCGCCTGCCTCCGGGCGGGCGCGGTCCGCACCCCGATCCGCTGCAACCGGCTCGGGTCGACCCGGAACTCGGCGGGATTCCGCGCTGCCGCGGCCGGCTTGCGCGATGTCGGCTCCGGCGCCGTTCCGCTGCTGGCGGAACCGATGCCTTCGAGCCGTACGCCCGGGGTCCCGACCGTGATCGAGCCCTCCGCGCGCGCGGTCCGCCCGCCTGCGGGCGTGGCCGCGATCTCGGTGAGCCAGGTGCTCCCCATCTCGAGTTCGAAGTCGGCGCGGTAGCGGCCCGCCCCGATCTCGGTCACCGCGGCCGGCCCCCCCATCGCCGGCATCGCCCCCATCGCGTGCATGTGCACCTTCACGGCCACGTTCGCGCCCTCGATCGGGGCTCCGGCTCCGTCGCGAAGTTCGACCCACATCGCGTTCTTCCCGACGCGGAGCGCCGCGGGCTCGACCGACACGGCCATCTCCAGCCCTTCGGACCGGACCGTCACCGGTTCGGAGCGCGAGCCCCCGCACGCCCAGGTCGCCGGCAGCAGCCACGCGATCGCCGTCATCGTTCGCACGTTCATCGCTCGTCCCTTCACCAGGTCACGCCCGGGATGCGGCCCACGGCGCGGTCGAGTTCGGCACGTCGCCGGCCGAGGTCCGCGAGGCCCTCTTCGTAGGCGAGTTCCACCCCGAGCAGGTTGCGTTCGGCGTCGATCAGGGCGAGGAAGCTGTTGCGGCCCGACTCGAAGCCCGCGCGTGCTGCCTCGACCTGGTCGCGGGCCGCGGGGAGCAGGCGGTCGCGAAAGATCCGCACGACGTGCCGGGCCTCGGTCAGCCGTTCCGCCCCGCTGCGCACGGCCAGCCGCACGTCGTCCTCGATCGCAAGCCGCCGGCTCTTCGCCTGTTCGAGCCGCGCGTCGGCCTCGTCGACCGCGGCCTTCCGGCGGCCGAGCCGCAGCGGCACGTTCAGCTGGAGGCCGACGAAGGGCTGCAGATCGCGCGCCTGCCAGAGGCGGTTGTAGGCGCCCGTGACCGTGACATCGGGGAAGTACTCGCGCCGGGCAAGGTCGACCCGGGCCTGGTCCGCGGTCACCCGCGCCCGTGCCGCGGCGAGTTCCGGGCGTTGCCGCAGGGCCTCGGAGATCAGTTCGTCGGGCGGTCCGGCCGGCACGTCGGGGACGACCGAACGCGAGGGAGGACGAGGCAGCGCGCGATCCGTCGGCCGGTGCAGCAGCGCGTTGATCTGCTGGGCCGTGATCCGGAACGCGGCGCCGAGCACGATGTCGCGATGCACCGCGTGCGCCAGCTCGACCTCGGCCTGGAGCGGGTCCTGCTGAGACGCCTGGCCGGCCTCGTAGCGGACCGTCGCGATCCGCTGGAACTCCTCCAGGAGCCGCACGTGCGTGTGGTTGATCTCGAGGACGCGCGCGCCCAGCACGTACTCGTCGAACAGCAGCGAGGCCATCGTCGCAAGCCGCAGCCGGACCGCCGCATGGTCGTGGGATGCGGCTTCGGCCTCACCCAACGCCACCTCGCCCCGCAGCCGCAGCTTGCCCGGGAACGGCAGCTTCTGGCTCAGCACGAACCGGGGCGCGCTGTCGACGCGGCTCGAACCGATGGAGCGCGGCGCGATGCCGGCGCCCAGCATCGGATCGTCGAGGGACGTGACCTGGGGAAAGCGCGCAAGCGCGGCGCGCCACGCCTGCCGCGCTGCTCGGAGGTTCGGATTCCGCTCGAGCACGCGCTGCACCAGCGCGCGGCGCTCGAGGACGGGAACACCCTCGAAGAGCCGATCGCCACCCGGGACCACTCGGATCGTCGCTTCGGAGAGCCGCCAGTCCTCGGCCATCGCCGCATAACGGGCCGGCGTGGCCGTGGTACAAGCAAGAGCGGGGACGAGGGTGACGAGCACCATCGCGACGCGGGGTGCGGCGGCGCTCCATCGCGCCAACTGGGATTGCATGCAGAGGGTCCTCACGCACTGCGGGTATCGGGGATGCCCGCAGGGGCGGGCACGGGCGATCAGGCAGTCGAACGCGCGAGGATCAGATCAGCAGGACGACGGAGTGGCGTCGCGCCGAGGCCGAGGCCTCGGTGGAGCCGGTGCCCATGGGCGGGCGGACGCGAGCGGGCGCCATGATTGCGACCGGACGTGCCAGGGGCGCGTGCTGGTGCGGAGGCGGCTGCGGAACCCGTTCGGTGACCGGAGGCACCGTGTCCGGAGCCACATCGCAGCACGACATCGCCGCGAGCGTCGATCCGCAATCGGCGGGCGCCACGCGATCCGGTGCGGGCGCACAGCAGGGCATTCCGCAATCGGCCGGCTCGAGCGTCAGTGCGAGCACGGGCGCCGCGGCAAGGATCGCCACGAACAGGCCCAGCGCGATGCGGATGGAGCGCGTCATTGCGTCTCGTTTATCAAGCGTGCTCCGGGGCGTCAATCCCGGCGACTCGTATCGGAATGCGAGGTCCCCCACTTTAGGCAGCGGGACCGCGGGGTTCGGCCAGGCCAGCGCATCCGCGATCACGCACGTCTGCGGCCTCTCCGGGCCGGAGGGTACGCGGCGCCGTCCGGCACGCGCCCCTTGACCTTGTACCCGGGTTCAAGCCCTATGCTATGGGACATGGAGAATCGCAGGCTCTTGGGAGTCGGCATCGTGGGTACCGTGATCGCGGCCCTGTGCTGCTTCACGCCGATCCTGGTCGTCCTGCTCGGGGCGGTGGGGCTCTCGGCCGTCGTGGGCTGGCTCGACTACGTGCTGCTGCCCGCGCTCGCGGTCTTCGTCGGGATCCTGATCTACGCGCTGGTCCGCCAGCGGACGAGCCACACGGATGCCTCGGGTGGCTAGGCCCCGTCCGGGAGACTCCTTCGATCTGGCGATCCTCGGCGGCGGGTCCGCCGCCTTCGCGGCGGCGCGACGCGCATCGGACCTCGACGCGCGCGTGCTGATGATCAACGAGGGCCCGATCGGGGGGACCTGCGTCAACGTCGGCTGCGTTCCGTCCAAGACCCTGATCCGCGCCGCGGAGAACCACCACCTGCACGGGCTCTCGCGGTTCCGCGGCCTCGAGGGCGGAGGCGGCCGCGTGGACTTCCCCGAGTTGATCCGCGAGAAGGACGAACTCGTCGCCGGCCTCCGGCAGGCCAGGTACGCGGACGTCCTGGAGGGCCTGGCGAACGTGATCCACGTCGAAGGCCGCGGACGGCTTCGCGGACCGGACGAGATCGCGGTCGGCGACGCGGTGTTCCGCGCGGGCAGGATCCTGATCGCGACCGGAACGCGCCCCGCGGTGCCCGACATCCCGGGCCTCTCGGATCCCGGCATCTGGGACAGCACGAAGGCGCTGGCGGCCTCGTCGCTCCCGGATCGGCTCGTCGTGCTGGGCGGCCGCTACGTCGCGCTCGAACTGGGGCAGATGTTCGCCCGGCTCGGAAGCCGGGTCACGCTCGTCCAGCGAAGCGACCAGCTCCTTCCGGACGAGGACCCCGACATCGCCGAGATGCTCGCCGACACCCTCCGCGCGGAAGGCATGGACGTCCGCACCGGCGCGCAACTCACGGCCGTGAGCCGACAGGGCGCCGGCTTCCGGGTGCGAATGCGGTGCGGGGGCGCCACCGAGCAGGTCGACGCGGACGCGGTGCTCGCCGCGCTCGGTCGCGCCGCGAACACCGAAGACCTGGGCCTCGAAGACCTCGGCGTCGAACTCGCCGCGCCGGGAGACATCGCGGTCCAGGAGGACCTCCAGACCAGCGTGGCCGGGATCTATGCCGCGGGCGACGTGATCGGCGCACATGCCTTCGTGTATGCGGCCGCCTACGAGGGCGGCCTCGCGGCCGAGAACGCGCTCACCGGTGCGCAGACCGCGCGGGACTACACCGCGATCCCGTGGGTGGTCTTCACCGATCCCCAGGTCGCCGGGGTCGGGCTCAACGAGAAGGAGGCCGCGGCCGCGGGCCTGGAGGTCGATGTCTCCGTCCTCCCGCTCGACCAGGTGCCGCGCGCACTCGCCGCGCGCGATACCCGCGGCTTCGTGAAGCTGCTGCGGGCGCGCGGCGAAGACCGCCTCGTGGGCGCACGCATCCTGGCGCCCGAGGGCAGCGAGCAGATCATGGAGGCGAGCCTGATGATCCGGTTCGGCCTTCCGATCTCGGAAGTGTCCAGGCACTTCCATCCCTACCTGACCCAGGGCGAGGCGATGAAGCTGGCGGCACTCGGCTTCGACCGGGACGTCGGAAGTCTCTCGTGTTGCGCCAACTGAGCCGCCCGGTCGGGGCGGCCCGCTGACGAGGCGCGCGCGCCACGCCACCAGCCGCGCGATCTGGCCCCCGTTGACGGCGTCACGGCTCGAGCGCGCCATCGCGCCGCGTCGGCCGGAGGCTGCGTGGGACTGGTGAGCGCGGAAGGGCTCGAACCTTCGACCGGCGGATTAAGAGTCCGCTGCTCTGCCAACTGAGCTACGCGCCCACGAGAAGCGGAACGTACGGACCGGGCTGGCCGACGGCAAGGGCCGCGGCCACCGTCAGCGGCCGGGCGTTCCGCAACCGCCGCCACCGGGCGTTTCGATCCGCAAGCGGTCGCCGGCCGCCAGCGAGACCCGGGCGCTGCCCGGCAACGACTCGACGGTTCCGTCGCGTCGCAAAACGGTGTTGCGCCCGGGCGCGCCCGGCGCGCCGCCGTCGATGCCGTACGGTGCGCGCTCGCGCCGCTGTGTCAGCAGCGAGACCTCGACCGGCGCCAGAAAGCCGAGTTCGCGCACCAGGCCGTCGCCGCCGCGCCGGGCTCCCGCGCCGCCGGAGCCCGCGCGCAGCGCGAAGCCGTGGACCACGACCGGCAACCGCGCTTCCATCACCTCCGGGTCCGTGATGCGCGTATTCGTCATGTGCGTGTGCACGCCAGAGGCCCCGTCCGCGCGGTGGGTCGCCCCGGCGCCCCCGCCGATGGTCTCGTAGTAGCCGAAGGCGTCGTTGCCGAAGGCCACGTTGTTCATCGTCCCCTGGCTGGCCGCGGCGACGCCGAGCGCGCCGAGCAACACATCGACGACGCGCTGCGAGGTCTCGACGTTGCCACCCACCACCGCGGCACCCGGCGGCGGATCGAGGACGGAGCCCGCGGGCACGCGGATCTCGACCGGCGCGAGACACCCCCCGTTGAGCGGGATCCGTTCGCGGACCAGGCACCGCAGCACGTAGAGGACCGCACTCTCGACGACGGCCCGCGGAGCGTTCAGGTTGCCGGCGACGGCCGCGCCGCTGCCGGCGAAATCGACCGTCATGCGGTCGCCCGCAATGCCGAGACGCACGCGGATCGGAGTCCCGTCGTCGAGCGCGTCCTCGAAGGCGTGGTCGCCGTCCGGCAGCGCCGCGATCTCGCGCGCCACCTTGCCGCCCGCGGCCTCCTGCAGCTGCCGCATCGTCACGTGGAGCGGCGCGAGCCCCTCGGCGTCCGCCCATTCCCGGAGCAGCCGGGCCCCCATCCGGTTCGCGGCGACCTGGGCCTCGAGGTCCGCGACGTTGTCGTCCGGGTTGCGGGCCGGATGCGTCGCGCCCGTGAGCGCGGCCCGCAGCGACACCTCGTCGAAACGGCCCGCGCGAACCAACGGGAACGGACGGAACACGACGCCCTCCTCTTCGAGCGTACGCGAATGGGCCGGCATCGACCCGGGCGAGATCCCGCCGAGATCGGCGTGGTGCCCGCGGCAGGCGACGAAGAACGCCAGCGCGTCGCCCACGAAGACGGGCGAGACCACGGTGACGTCGGGCAGGTGGGACCCCCCGGCCGCGGGGTCGTTCGTGACGATCGCATCGCCGGGCCCGAGGTCCGGGATCGCGGCTCGCACCGCGCGGACGGTCGCCCCCATCGCGCCCAGATGGACCGGGATGTGGGGCGCGTTCGCGACCAGGCCCCCCTCCGCGTCGAACACGGCGCACGAATAGTCGAGCCGCTCCTTGATGTTGGTCGAGACCGCGGTGTTGCGGAGCACCGCCCCCATCTGCTCCGCGATCGACATGAAGCGGTTGCCGAAGACCTCGAGCCGCACCGGGTCCGCCTCCTCGAGCCCGCCCGCGAGCCGCTCCGCCGGGCCGCGTGCGGCACCCGCGCTCCCCAGGTCCTCGAGCACCAGCAGGCCGTCCGGCGCCAGCCGCGCGCGGAAGCCCGGCTCGAGCACGACCGTGCCGGTGTCTTCGAGGACGAGCGCGGGGCCCTCGACCACCTCGTCCGGACGCAGGCCCAGGCGCTCGCGGACGGGCACGCGGATGCGCCCTGCTCCGGGGAACCAGACCTCCTCCTCGCGCACCGCGGTGCGCGCGGTCGCCCCGATCGGCGGGTTCGGCAGCGACTCCTCCGCGGCGACGCGCGCCTGCACGCGGACCGTCGTCACCTCGACCGCCGGCCCGCCCGCTCGTACCCGAAGCGATCGCGATGCACGCGGGCGAAGGCGGCCGACCAGTCGCCATCGTCCGGCCGGAGCACGGTCAGCGCGGTCTCGGCACCGACATGACGAAGGTCCGCGAACGAACGGAGGGCGATCCCTCTGGCCGCGAAGCCCTCCGCACGCAACGCGCGGCGTCCTTCTTCCGCGAGGCCTTCCAGCCGAGCTTCCGCCTCGGGCGGGAGCTCGCCGTCCGCGCCGAGGCGGACCCGGCCCGCGTCCCGCTCGCCGTCCCAGGTCGCGGCCGCCACGCCGATGCCGGCCGCCGAGAGCAGGCCCGCGAGCGGGTGGAGCAGCACGGTACGGATGCCCAGCCGGCGCGCGACCGCGCAGACGTGCTGGCCCGCCGCGCCCCCGAAACCCACGAGCGCGAAGTCGCGCGGATCGACCCCGCGGCGCACCGAGACCTGCTGGATCGCCTGCGCCATGCTGTCGTTCGCGATCTCGAGGAAGCCCGCGGCGATCTCGTCGACGCCGCGTTCGAGACCGGCCGCGCCCAGTTCCTGGCGCTGCGCGGCGAATGCGGCGTCGACGCGCGCGAAGTCGAGATCGAACGGGAAGTGGTCCGCGCGGATCCGGCCGAGGAACGCGTTCACGTCCGTCAGCGCGAGTTCGCGCGCGCCGGGGTGGCCGTAGCAGAGCGGGCCGGGCTGGGCCCCTGCGCTCTCGGGCCCCACCGTCAAGCGGAAGCCGTCGAAGCGGCACAGGGAGCCGCCGCCGGCCGCCACCGTGTGGATCTCGAGCATCGGCGCCCGCACGCGCACGCCGGCCACCACGCTCTCGAACGAGCGGTCGGTCTCGCCATCCACGATCAGGGAGACGTCGGTCGAGGTGCCGCCCATGTCGAACCCGATGGCGCGTGGCTCCCCGGCTTCCGCCGCCACGCGCGCCGCTCCGACCACGCCCCCGGCCGGGCCGGACAGCAGCGCCCGCGGACCGCGGAAACGGGCCGCATCGGTGAGGCCGCCCGAAGACTGCATGTAGCGGATGTCGGAGCCCGGAAGTGCGCGCGAGAGGGCGTCCGCGTGCTCCTGCAACAGCGGCGTCAGGTAGGCGTCGGCGACCGCGGTCTCGGCGCGAGCGAGCAGACCGACCTCGTTCACGCACTCGGCCGAGCGCACGACCGTGGCGAACCCGGCTTCGATGGCCACCGCGGCGACGCGGGCCTCCCAGCCGTCGTCGACCGTGGCGTGGACCCCGGCGATGGCCACCGCGCGCGCGCCGGCCGCGCGCGCCGCGCGCAGCGCCCGGCGGGCGGCCGCTTCGTCGAGCGTTCCGTGGCGGGTGCCATGCAGGTCGATGCGGCCGCCGAATTCGAGCGTCAGCGCCGGGAGCGGCGCGGGCTTCTCGATCTCGAGCGAGAAGAGATCCGGGCGTTGTTGCGTCCCGATCGCGAGCAGGTCGCCGAAGCCCGCGTTGGTGACGAAGACGGTGGCGACCCCGGCGCGTTGGAGCAGCGCGTTCGTGGCCACGGTCGTGCCCATCCGCACGCGACACGGCGGCGGGTCGGCGTCCGCGGGAACGCCGGCCGCGCTCAGGACCGAGCGGATCGCCTCGACCGGCGCGGCGTCGGACGACAGCACCTTGCGGACGTGGAGCCCGCCCGCGGGATCGATGCCGATGCAATCGGTGAAGGTCCCGCCGCGGTCGACCCAGAACTGCCAGTGCGCCGATTCCACCCCTCAGCCCGGGGTCGCGTCCCCGTAGAGGGTCGCTTCGAGATCGAGCACCAACGATGCGCCGTCGAGCCGGACGTGGCGGGGATTGAAGCCTTGGGCCACGACCCGCAGCGTGACGTCCCGGGAGGCGACGTCGGACGGCACCGCGAACCCGAACACGCCGCCCGGGCCGGTGACCCCGCACGCCACCTCGACCGCGCGTCCCCGGCGCCGGGCAGAGACCTCGACGCGCGCGCCTTCGCACGCGGGCCGCTCGCCGCTCGCGAGCGCATCGTTCTCGTGGACGAAGACCCGGCCAGTGCGCCCGTCGGGCGCGCGCTCGACGCGCACGCGCAGGTCCTTCAGCCAGATCATGGGCTCCGCGATGAAGGCCTCGAGACCGGCGTCGGCCACGTGCCAGGCCGGGTTCGCGCCGAGAGCCACGTCCTGCGGCGCCATGCCGTGGTCCGCGGTCAGCACGAAGACGGTGTCGTCGAGCGCATCGACCTGGGCCAGGGTATCGAGCACGCGGCCGACCCGGCGGTCGGCCTCGTCGAGCGCGTCGCGCAGCCCCTGCCCGTGCGGACCGTAGACGTGGCCGGCCCCGTCCGTGATCAGCAGTTCGTGGTAGACGAACGCGGGCGGCGCGCTCTCGCGGGTGAAGAGGTCCACGACCTGGGCCGTCCCCCGCGTATCGAGCCGGGAGTAGAGCACGAGCTTGTCGACGCCCTGCTCCCCTCAGCGCGCGCATTCGTCGCGCCGCATCTCCTGGGACAGCCGCTTCAGGCGGTCCATGTCGTCGCATAGCGTACGGCCCTCGAACGGCGCGTGCCGGGCCGAGCGGCCGAACGGCGCGTGGATCGCGGCCGTGACGCAGTCGTCCCCGTGCACGCGGTGGAAGGCCTCGGCCAGGCTCTCGACCGCGTCGGACGCATAGCCCTCGGTCCCGGTCTCCTGGCCCTGGGGCGAGACGCTCTCGCGCTTCTCGCGCAGGTAGTAGGACGGGTTCACGACGTCGTGATGCCCGCACCACGTGCCCGTCCCGAGCGTCGTGTGGGAGGGCCAGGTGATGGAGGGGAAGTTCACGACGTTGCCCGACCCGATCACGGCCGCGCGCTCGCGCAGGCGCCGCAGCGCGGGAAGGGCCTCGGGATCTTCCGCCAGCCGGTGCTCGAGCTCCGTCTGGTGCAGGCCATCGAGAAGAAAAATATATAGCCGTTTCGCAGGGTTGTCGGACTCTTCGAGAATTTCCTCGACCACGCGGCCGTCCTGTCGGCGCAGCAGCACGTCGGGTGCCACGCCGCGCTCGCTGGCCATCCGCCCGGTGGCATCGGCGCCGTCGATCCGCGGGAAGCCGAGTGCGGCGAGGCAGGTCGGCGCGATGTCGACCTCGCGAAGCGCCAGGTCGTGGTGCCCGCGCCGGATGCCGGGCCCCGCGATCCAGAGCGGCGCGCGCGCCTGCCGCACGTGCAGCGCGCCGTGGTTGCCGACGGCGTCGCTCTGGCACCAGTCGCGCGGGGAGACCGCGAGGTCGGGCGCGTTCGGGGAATCGAACAACTGCGCGACCCGCTCGTAGCCGAACGGGTAGCTCTGCGCCTCGGGCGGGATGAAGCCGCCGAGAGAGCCGTCGTTCGCGAGGCCGGCTGCGTGCGCGGCCGCGTCTTCGTCCGCGCGCGTGCGCAGTGCGGCGGGGTCCTGGTTGCCGAGCGGGTTCTCGCCGCGCACGTCGACGACCTCGTAGACGACGGCGCCGTCGGCTTCCCGCAGCCGCCGGAAGCGGACGCGGCCCCGGCGCGACCAGGCCTCGTAGGCGCCGGGCTCGCCGCCCACGCCCTCGCGCCAGGTCAGCACCAGGTCGACGTGGTCGCCGACGCCGTCCGGGGACAGCAGGGCGTGGATTGCGCGATGGCCCGACTCGAACTGATGCGGGTCGAGGCCCTGGCCGCCGGGTCGTTCGGGTCCGAGGAATTCTGCCATGCCGGGAGCGTATCAGCTGGACCGGCGCCGCACGCGATCGACCGCGCCGGCGAGCAGCACCCGCGTGGCGGCGTCGCCGAACGCGCGCAGGCCCGCGAGCGCGAGACCGGCGAACACCGCGCCCCCGGCCAGCAGGCCCAGCGCCGCCGCGGCCGCGGCCGGGGCGTCGGGCGCAGCCCCCTGCGCCGCGCCGCTCGCGGCGTGGGCGGCCCACGCCGACACGCCCGCGATCGCCGCTGCCCGAAGCGCCGCGCCCAGCAGCGGCCCGGCCGCCGGTGCCCCGTGCAGGCGCGCGCCGAGGGCCAGCGTGCCGATCGCGTTCACGGTGATGGCGGTGGCCCCGGCGGCCGCGAGCCCCGCGGTGCCGAAGCGGGGACCGAGCACGGCGTAGAGCGGGATCGCGAACAGCGCGACCACGGTCCCGAGCACCATCGGGCGCCAGGTATCGCCCCGGGCGTAGAAGGGCCGCACCGCCACGGTCTGCACCACCCAGCCCGGGATCCCGAGGCAGAAGACGCTGACGAGTCCGGCGACGGCGGCGCTGTCGCCGGGCCCGAAGGCACCGCGTTCGTAGAGCAGCGTCACCATCGGCACCGCCAGCGCGACCATCGCCGCCGCGACCAGCACGCCGAGCGCCACCGTGGCCTGCAACGTGCGCTGCACCAGGGCCGACAACTCGGCCACCCGGCCCTGCTCGTGCAGGGACGCGAGCGTGGGCAACGCCGCGGTCCCCACCGCTTGGCCGACGAGGCCCACCGGCGCCTGCATCAGCACGCGCGCATAGAACAGCAGCGCGATGGCGCCGACCTCGAGGAACTGCCCGAAATAGCGATCGAGCCATTCGTCCGCGGAGACCAGCGTGACGCCCACCAACAGCGGCAGGACGACCCACAGGTAGCGGCGGAAGTCGGCGTCGCGCGGAGCGATCCGCATCCGCAGCGCGACCCGGCCGCGCGCGTCGAGCAGCGGGATCGCGAAGTGTCCGAGCGCGGCGCCCACGAGCGCGCCCCAGGCAAAGCCCTCCACGCCGATCCGGGCCGCCCCGATCCACCCGCCCAGGATGATGGCCAGGTTGTAGACCACGGGCGCCAGGGCCTGGGCGCCGAAGCGCCCCTTCGCCATCAACACGCCGCGCACGATCGCGCCGGTGACGAAGAGCACCTGCGCGGGGAGCACGATCCGGGTGAGCCGGACCGTCAGGGCCTGGACATCGGGCGGGAAGTCGGCGAAGTAGAGCGCGACGAAGCGGTCGGCCAGCGCGAAGAGCACGACCGTGGCGACGAGGGCCACCAGCGAGAACGTGCCCCAGACGTTGGCGAAGAAGCGATCGGCGGCGACCTCGCCGTCGCGCTCGGTCACGCGGTGATAGAGCGGGATGAACGCGGTCGCGATGGCGCCCACCGCGAGGAAGTTGTTCAGCAGGTCCGGGAGCTGGAATGCGGCCCGGTAGGCGTCCACCTCGGGCACGGCCCCGCCGATCTCGGCCGCGAGCACCATCTCGCGCACGATGCCGAGCACGCGCGAGAGCAACTGGCTCGCGCCCAGCAACAGCGCCGCCAGGCCCACCCGTTTCGCGACCGATGCGGTCCCGGCCATCCGTCCCCCCGCCGCGGAGGATGACGCCGGCTCCGGGTTCAGTCGAGCGGGTTCGGTTCCCGCCAGAGCCGGCCGTCGTAGCTCTCGACCACGACGTCGTCGCCGTCGCGGCCCCGGAGGTAGGGGTAGTCGAGCGGGACCTTGCCGTACGGCGTGTCGAGCACGTACTGGGGGATCGCATAGCCACTGGTCCGGCCGCGCAGCGCGCGAAAGATCTCGACGCCCTTCTCGATCGGCACGCGGAAGTGGGCGGTGCCTTCGAGCATCTGTGCCTGGTACACGTAGTAAGGGCGCACGCGCATGCGCACGAGGCCCTCGCACAGCGCCTTCATCGTGGCCGCGTCGTCGTTGACGCCCCGGAGCAGGACGCTCTGGTTCCCGACCGGGATGCCCGCGCGGGTCAGCCGGTCGCAGGCGAGCGCGGCTTCGGCGGTGAGTTCCTTCGGATGGTTGAAGTGCGTGTTCACCCACACCGGGTGGTAGCGGGCGAGCATGTCGCACAGGCCCTGCGTGACCCGGAACGGCAGCGTCACCGGGAGCCGCGTCCCGAGCCGGATGATCTCGACGTGCGGGATGGCCCGGATCTCGGCGATCAACCATTCGAGGCGGTCGTCGCCGAAGACCAGCGGATCGCCGCCGGTCAGCAGCACGTCGCGGATCTCGGGCGTGCGGCGGATCCAGTCGATGGCACGGCCGAGTTCGCGCTTGCGCATCGCCCAGTCCTCGTCGCCGACCATGCGTTTGCGCAGGCAATAGCGGCAGTAGAGCGCGCACTCGTTGTTCACGCAGAACGCGATGCGGTCCGGGTAGACGCGCACCACGTTCTTGACCGGCGAGTGCGCGACCTCGTCGAGCGGGTCCGCGAGGCCGGCCGGGTCCGCCAACTCGGCCATGCGCGGCACGACCTGGCGGCGCACCGGACAATCCGGATCGTCCGGGTCCATCAGCGCCGCGTAGTACGGGGTAATCACGAAGCGGAAGCGCTCGGCCAGCGCGGCAACGGCCTGCGCCTCGTCTCCGGTGGGCGGGACGTAGGCGGCGAGGTCCGCGGCCGTGCGGATGCGGTGGCGCATCTGCCAGGTCCAGTCGGTCCAGCCCTCGGGCCGCTCGGGCGCGGGCAGTGTGGGCGCCGGCGGCGATGCGGATTCAGCCATCGAGACCTCGTGCGGCCAGCGCGCGCCGCAGCACGTCGGCCAAGAATTCGTCGTACGGGCGGCCTGCCAGTTCGGCAAGGATCGCGAACGAACCGTCCGGGGCAAAGGTCGGCAACGGGTTGATCTCGAGGAAGCAGGGCGCGCCATCGGATGCGCACTTGAAGTCGACCCGGGCGAAGTCGCGGCAGCGGAGCACCTCGAATGCGCGCACGGCTTCGGCGCGCAGCGCCCGCGTCAGCCCGTCGTCGAGGATGCCGGGCGTGGTCCAGCGGTCCCCGCCCACCGCGTGCAGCCCGATCCCGCTCGCGGCCTCGAGCGCCCGCTGCTGCACCGGGAGCGCTTCGGGCGGCGCATGGCCCACGATCGTCACCGTGTACTCGGCGCCGGGCAGGAAGGGCTCGACCAGGGCGGGCTGGTCGTAGTCGCGGACGATCCGCGCGACCGCGGCCCGCAGGGCCTCCGGATTCTCCACGCGCGAATGCGGACCGATCCCCTTCGCGGTCCCCTCCCAGCGGGGTTTCACGAACAGCGGAAACGCCCGGAAGAAGGGATCGCGAACGAGCGCCTCCGGGTCCGCGACCGAGCGGTGTCCCGCGGTCGCGACGCCGGCCGCGGCCACCAGGTCGAGCGTCCACGCCTTGTCGAGGCTCAGGCTCTGGCTGAGCGCGTCGGCGCCGAGACACGGGATGCCGGCCATCTCGAGCAGCACGGGAGCCCACGCCTCTCGGTTCCGCGCGCCGTGGCCCTCGGCGATGTTCCAGACCAGATCCAGCCGCGGCAGCGTCCCGCTCGCGATCGCACGCAACAGCGCGTGCGGGTTGCCGACCTCGACCGGTTCGTGCCCGGCCGCCCGGACCGCGGCCGCCAGCGCCTCGACCGTCTCGGGCGGTTCGTACTCGGCATCCGCGTCCTGCACTCCGGCCGGTGCGGTCCCGAGCAGGTCGAAGACGATTCCGATGCGATACGGAGGGGTCGGGGCCATGCGCGCAGCAGCCTACCGGGCCCGGGCGGACCGGAACAGCCCGGGTGCCTCTGCGTCGGCCGCTCCCGGCCATGCGCGGTACCCTGCCGGCCATGTCGCTCCTCGACCGCATCGAACGCGCCGGCAACGCCCTCCCCGACCCTTCCACGCTATTCGTCGTCGGCGCGCTGCTGGTGATGGTGCTCTCGCACGTCGCGGTGCTGACGGACTGGGAAGTGACCAAGACGGTGACGCGCGACGGCGCGCAGGTGCAGGAGGTCGTGCGCGCGCAGAGCCTGCTCACCAGCGACGGGCTCTACTGGTCGGTCGAGAGCCTGGTCGTCAACTTCAAGGACTTCCCGCCGCTGGCGATCGTGCTGGTGGGCATGCTCGGGATCGGTCTCGCGGACCGCACCGGCATGATCGGCGCGTTCCTGAAGGCCAGCCTGCTCGCGGTGCCGCCAGCGGCGCTCACGCCCACGGTATTCCTGGTCGGCGTCGTCTCGTCGCTCGCGCTCGACGCGGGCTACGTGGTGCTGCCCCCGGTCGCGGCCGCGCTCTACGCCGCGGTCGGACGCTCGCCGCTCGCGGGCCTCGCCGCGGTCTTCGCCGGGGTCTCGGCCGGCTTCAGCGCGAACCTGATGGTGACGAGTCTCGACGCGATCCTGGCCGGCTTCTCGCAGGCCGGGGCCCAGATCCTGGACCCGGCCTACGAAGTGGTGCCGACCGCGAACCTGAGCTTCATGATCGTCTCGACATTCCTGCTGACCGGCGTCGGCTGGGCGGTGACCGCGCTCTGGGTGGAGCCCCGGCTCTCGCGCAAGGCGCCCGAAGACGGCGGACCCGTCGCAGCGGCGAGCGCCGAAGAACAGACGCTGACCGACACGGAGCGCCGCGGGCTGCGCCGGAGCGGCCTCGCGGTGCTCGCGGTGCTGCTCGTCTACGTCCTCGCCACCTGGATCCCGGGTGCGCCGCTGCACGGCGACGAGGGCCGCTTCCCGCGCTGGGTCGCCGCGATCATCCCGCTGATCTTCCTGGGCTTCCTGGTGCCGGGCCTGGTCTACGGCTTCTCGGTCGGCCGACTGAAGAGCGACCGCGACATCGCGGGGGTGATGGGCGAGACGATGTCGGCGATGGGGCCGTACATCGTGCTGGCGTTCTTCGCGGCGCAGTTCGTGGCCTACTTCCGCCATTCCGGTCTCGGCGAGATGCTGGCCATCAGCGGCGGACAGGTCCTCGCGAGTGCAGACCTCCCGACCCCGGTGCTGATCCTGGCCTTCGTGGGCGTGGTGATGGTGGGCAACCTCTTCATCGGCTCGATGTCGGCCAAGTACGCGTTCTTCGCGCCCGTCTTCGTGCCGATGTTCATGACGGTGGGCATCAGCCCCGAACTGACACAGGCCGCGTACCGGGTGGGCGACTCCGTCACGAACGTGATCACGCCGCTCAACCCGTACATGGTGATCCTGCTGGTCTTCCTGCGGCAGTGGGTGCCCAAGGGCGGCATCGGCACGCTGATGGCGCTGATGGTCCCCTATGCGGTCGCGTTCGGTCTCGCGTGGTCGGCGCTGCTCGTGGTCTGGATGCTGCTGGGCATCCCGCTCGGCGAGGGCGGCCCGCTGGCGTACACGCCGTAGCCCGGGTGCCCGCAGGAAGCGGCGAAGGCGATACCCTCGCGGCCAGCCAGGCCGGGATGCCGGGCCGGATCCGGACGCAGCAGGGAGAAGTGACATGAACGCCGCGTGGCTCGCCATCGCGATCTTCGCCGTCTTCGTCGTGGGCTACCGCTTCTACGCCCGCTACCTCTCGACGGCCATCTTCGCGCTGGGCGACGACGACCCGGTGCCGTCCCGGGAACTGGAAGACGGCATCGACTACGTGCCGACGCGCAAGGACGTGCTCTGGGGCCACCACTTCACGTCCATCGCCGGCGCCGCACCGATCGTGGGCCCCGCCATCGCGGTCATCTGGGGCTGGGTCCCGGCGATCTTGTGGGTGACGATCGGCACCGTGATGATGGGTGCGGTCCACGACTTCTCGGCGCTCGTGATCAGCCTGCGCCATCGGGGGCGCTCGATCGGCGAGATCTCGGGCGAGGTCATCAGCGCGCGCGTGCGCACGCTGTTCCTGATCATCGTCTCGTTCCTGATCTGGATCGTGCTCGCGGTCTTCGCGTTCATCATCGCGACGCTGTTCGACAGCTACCCGGGCGCGATCTTCCCGATCAACGTGCAGATCATCGTCGCGATGGTGCTCGGCTGGCTGGTCTACCGGCGCGGAATCTCGATCCCGCTGCCCTCGGTGGTTGCCTACGTGCTGCTGCTCGCGGCCGTGTTCCAGGGCAACGCGTTCGCCGAGGCCTTCCCGTGGATCGCAGAGATCACCGTCACGCAGTGGGTGGTGCTGCTGCTGGTCTATTCCTTCGTCGCCTCGGTGCTGCCGGTCTGGCTGTTGCTGCAGCCGCGCGACTACCTGAACGCGCACCAGCTGGTCACGGGCCTGGTGCTGCTGTCCGCGGGCCTGCTGGTGGCACAGCCCGTGATCGTGGCGCCGGCCTTCAACCTGCATCCCGAGGGCGCGCCGCCGATGATCCCGTTCCTGTTCATCACGATCGCGTGCGGCGCGATCTCGGGCTTCCACGGGCTGGTGTCCTCGGGCACGACGTCGAAGCAGGTGGGCTGCGCCAGCGACGCCAAGGCGATCGGCTACGGCGGCATGCTCGGCGAGGGTTCGCTCGGGATGATCGCGGTGCTCGCTGCCACCGCGGGCTTCGCGACCCACGGCGAGTGGGTCGCGCACTACGCCAGCTGGGGCGCCGCCAACGGGCTCGCAGCCAAGCTCTCGGCCTTCGTCGACGGGGGAGCCAGCTTCGTCGGTGCGCTCGGCGTGCCGGTCGAGATGGCCAGCACCTTCATCGCCACGATGGTCATCGCGTTCGCGGCGACGTCGCTGGATACCGGCGCCCGCATCCAGCGCCTGGTGATCTCGGAACTCGCGGAGGGCTACGGCTTCGAGCCGCTCCAGAACCGCTTCGTCGCGGGCGGGGTCGGGATCGCGGCCGCGCTGCTGCTGGCCGTGACCCAGGGCGGCGGCAAGGGCGGGCTGCTGCTCTGGCCGCTCTTCGGCACCACCAACCAGCTGGTGGCCGGCGTGACCCTGCTCGTCGTCTCGGTCTGGTTGCGGCGGCAGGGCAAGCCGGTGGCCTATACGCTGGTGCCGATGATTCTGGTCGCCACGGCCACCGTCATTGCGATGACGGGCGAGGTCGCGGGCTACTTCCGCCACTGGGAGGAGCGCTGGTTGCTCGCGATCTCGGGCGCCACGATCCTGATCCTGGACGTCTGGGTGGTGGGCGAGGGCCTGATGGTGCTGCGCGGGGCGCGGGCTCCGGCAGCGGAGCCCGACGCCGCATGAACGGAGCCGGGGACTGGCTGCTCTTGCCACGGCCGCGCGAGATCGACCACCTCGGGGGCGAGGGCCCGCCCGTGGACGCGGAGCCGCGGACGGAACGCTCCGATGTGCTCGCGCCCGAGTGCTTCACGATCGACACGTCGGGAACGGCGGCGCACGTCACCCACGCGGACGCGGCCGGGCTCCGCCATGCGCGCGCGCTGCTCGCGCAGCTTCGAGCGCAGTGCGACGAGCGCCTTCCGCGCCTGCGGATCGCGGACGGACCGGACTTCCCGGTGCGCGGCTACATGCTCGACGTCAGCCGCGACCGCGTACCGACCCGGGCCGACCTCGCGCGCCTGGTCGGCCAGCTCGCGCTCTTCCGCATCAATCACCTCCAGCTCTACACCGAACACACCTTCGCCTACCGAGGGCACGAGCCCGTCTGGGCGGACGCGTCGCCGATGACGGCCGAGGACGTCCGCTGGCTCGACGCGCTGTGCGCGGAGCACGGGATCGAGCTCTGCGCCAACCAGAACACGTTCGGCCACATGGGACGCTGGCTGTCGCACGAGCGCTACCGCGACCGGGCCGAGACGCCCGACGGCTTCACCACCCGCCACGGGATCGAGATGAGCGCGTCCTGCCTCGCCCCGACGCCGGACAACGCGCACTTCGCGGTCGGGCTGTGCCGGGAACTGCTCGCGTGCCACACGAGCCCGCGCATCAACATCGGCTGCGACGAGACCTTCGAGCTCGGACGCGGCGCAAGCGCCCCCGCGGTCGCGGAGCGCGGAAAAGCCCGCGTCTACCTCGAGCACCTGAAACGGCTGATCGGGGGGCTCCACGCGCACGGCCACCCGGTGCTCTTCTGGGGCGACATCCTGCGCGGCCATCCCGAGCTGGTCTCGGAACTGCCGCGGGAGGACACGATCGCGTTGGCCTGGCACTACGAGGCGCCCCGACGGGATGCGCACCTCCCGGCCGGCATCGCCGAGGCGCTCGAGGAGCTCGGCATCGAGATGTCGGCCGAGACGCTGCGTGGCTTCGGCGCCCACGTCGCCAGCTTCGAGGCCGCGGGCCTGCCCTTCTGGGTGTGCCCGGGAACCTCGACCTGGAACACCCTGATCGGCCGGCTCGCGAACGCGCGCGGAAACCTGCTCGACGCGGCAGAAGTGGGACGCGACCACGGCGCCAGCTGATACCTGATCACTGACTGGGGCGACAACGGCCACATGCAACCGCCCAGCGTCAGCCTGCCGCCGCTGGCCTACGGCGCAGCCCTCGCCTGGGGCGTCGACGCGAACCGCGACCTCGACCCTGCGCCCTTCCTCGACCACTTCGTCTTCGAGGATGGCGCGGGAGTGCTGGGCACCACGTTGAATCGGCTCGGCGACCTCCATGGCGTGACCGGGAAGCAGGCCATGAACGGCAGCCCGCTCTTCACCGACCTGGTCTCGGGCGGGCTCCTGGGCAGCATGGGCGAGGCCACGGCCGAAGGCGTGGCCACGGTCGTCGAGGCGTTGGACGACGCGCGCGCGGTGCTGGCCACGGCCCGGCCCGGCGCCGAAGACGGCGCCACGGTGGTGCGCGAGTTGCGGCAGGCAGCCCGGCTGGCCCGGCACGGCGCCTATCGCATCGCGCGTGCGCAAGGCTTCCCGTGTCCCGACGACACGCGACTGCGCCGGGACCTCGAGGAGGCGATCGCGGAGCAGCGCGCGTGCTGGCTGCTCCGCAGCCGCCCCGGTGGCCTGGGCGACAGCCTCGCGCGCCTCGAGCGGACGCTCGCCGACTACTGACGGAAGCGCGTCAGCGGCAGCGGATCGGCTGCGGACACCAGCGTCTCGCGCAGATGGGCGTCGATGCGGCCCCGCATCGCGGTGCCGCCGTGGCGGACCAGGTGGCTGCCCGGGAACCAGTGGATCGCCGGTCGATCCCAGTGTTCCCACAGCGCCTCGGCGTGGGAGGGCGGACAGACCCGGTCGGCCTGTCCGGCCACGATCAGCCGCGCCTCGGGCGCCACCCGGGGCCGATGACCCAGCACCGCGTGGGGCGTGTACACCTCTTCGAGCAGCGCGTCGCCGAAGCCCACCGCGTCGAGCGCGCGACGCACCGCCGGGCGCGTCTCGCGGCGCACCAGCGATGCCAGCCGGACCGCCGGAATCATGGCGATGGAGGAAGCGACGCCGCGCTCCACGCTCGAGAAAAGGGCCGCGGTGTAGCCGCCGAGACTGACCCCGAGGACCCCCACGGCCGGCGCCCCCTGCGCCCGCACCCAGCCCGCGATCCGGCGCAGCTCCCAGATCGCCTGTCCGAAGGCCGCGTTCGTCACCAGCGGGTGGCCGTCGAGGAAGCCCTGGCCCGGAATGCGCGCCACCGTGCGCCGCCCGTGGAACGGGAGCATCACCTGTACGATGTCGAGCCCGAGCGCATGGAGACGGCGCGTCGCGAAGAGCCGCGCATCCCAGGCCGGGATCCCTCCGGCCAGGCCGTGGACACAGAGCAGCGTCGGGCGCGGCCGGTCCGGATGCCGCAGCAGCGTGGCCTGTGCGACGCGGTTGGGCGCGAGGTCGAGGTATCGCTCGCGCACCTCGGGATCGAACGGCTCGTACTCGCTCTCGAACGAGAGTTCCTCGACTTCGCCGAGCACGGGCAGGTGGCGACGCGCCAGGTGCGCCTTCTCGAGCGCCGGCGGCAGCGGATGCGCCCGCGACGGGTCGGCGGCCAGCCCGCTGGCGCGATAGCGCTCGACCGCGCTCCGCACGTCGTCGATCGCGTCCAGCGGAACCCGCGACGGCGAGGCGCGTGCGATCAGTTGCCAACCCGCGAGCAGGCCCTCGTCCGCGGCGACGGCCGCGTGGGAGGCCAGACCGGGCGGCGGCGGCCCGGCGGCCCCGGCCGGCGCGGCCGCGAGGGCCTCGCGCGTCGCGGTGAGTGCGGCCCAGGCGCCGCCCAGCATCGCCAGGAATCCGGCACCTGCCGCACCCCAGAGGAGCGCGACGAGGCCGGCGGCCGCGGACACGGCGCCGACCGCGAACCAGCGCGGCGGTGCCGGCTCCGACACGCGGTCCCGGGCGTCGTGGGCGAACCAACCCAACGCGGCCGCGGCCGGAAGCACCACCCAGGCCAGCCCGGTGGGCCCCATCATCGCGGCCAACCCGAGGCAGACGGCGGCCGCGGCCAGCGAGAACGCCCGGGATCCGGCCGTCAAAGCGTCTCTCCCGGGTCAGGCGAAACGCTCGCGGCCGCGTGCCACCAGTACCCCTCCGCGTTCGCGAGGCGGATCCCGGGACGCAGCGCGCGCAGCACGCCGAGGTGGCTCACCACCAGCAGCGGACCCTCCCCAGCCGCGTGCCGCCCGAGCGCGGCCAGTGCCCGGCCCCGGAGCCGGGCGCGGCTCTCGCCACCCCCGGGTCGCACATGGTCGTCGCCGGCCCGGAAACGCGTGTGCTCCGCGGGCCAGCGCTCGGCGATTTCGGCCGGCGTGCAGCCGCCCCACGCGCCCACATCGAGTTCCCGCAGCCCGGACTCGGGGACGGGCGCGAGACCCAACGCCTCGCCCACCGCATCCGCGGTCTGTGCAGCGCGGGCGAGATCGCTGGTGACGAGCCGGCCGAAGCGCGGGAATCCGGCCGCGCCGAGGCGCGCGCCGAGCCGCCGCGCCTGCGCCCGTCCGGCGTCGGACAGCGGCGAGTCCGTCTGTCCCTGCCAACGCCCGAGCGCATTCATCTCGGACTCTGCGTGGCGGATGAACAGGATCGGCGTCACGGAACCAGGGTAGAGACTCGCTCCGGGTGCCGCCTCCCGGCAGGCCCGTGGACCGTGAAACCGCGGGGCGACCGCCTTCGTAGGACCTGACAGGAGGAAGCGGCCGTGCCTCGAACCCACCATGCCAGGGTCTGTGATCCGACGATTCCGAGCCTGGTCCCCGCCGCGCCGGCCCTTCGATCGGTCCCGGCCCGCGAAGAGGGCTTCGGCGACCACCTGTTCGCGCTCCAGCCGCGCCTGTTTGCGGTCGCACTGCGCGTCACCCGCGATCGCGAGGCCGCGGCCGACGTGGTGCAGGCCGCGTTCGAGAAGGCGCTGCGCAAGTCCGACCAGTTCCGGGGCGAGGCACTGCTCTCGACCTGGATGCATCGCATCGTGGTGAACGAGGCCCTGATGTGGCTGCGCGCGGAGCGGCGGCGCGGCGACCGCTTCCAGCCCGTCGCCGACCCGGAGTCCTTCGCCACGGCCAGCGCCGGGGCCGCGGCCGACGACCGGATCGCGGCCCGCGAGGACGAGAGGCGGGTGCGCACGGCCCTGGCCCACCTGCGGCCGGAGGAGCGCGACCTGCTGCTGCGCTGCGGCCTCGGGAACGAGAGCTACCGGGACTACGGACGGAGCCGGGGCCTGCACCCGGCCGCGGTCAAGAGCCGTGCCTTCCGTGCCCGCCGGCAGATGCGGTCGCTGTTGGAGCAATAACCGGGGGCGCGCGGTAGCCTCCGGGCGATGGAGGCCATCGAACCGTCCGCATGGTCCCTGGCCCCCGCGGCCGTCACCATCGTGTTGGCGTTCGCGACCCGCCAGGTGCTGTTGGCCTTGCTCGCGGGCGTGCTCACCGCTTCGGGCGTGTTGTTGCTCGACGGCGCCAGCCTGATGGAGGCGAACCCGCTCACCGCGTTCTTCCTGCCCGCGCTCGGATCGAAGGACTACGCCCAGATCCTGTTGATCTACATGTGGTGCCTGGGCGGACTGATCGGGATCTGGGGTCGCAGCGGCGCCGCACGACACTTCGCCGCGACGGTGGGGCATGGCATCACGCGCGGGCCGCGTTCGAGCCTCTTCTTCGCGTGGTTGATGGGGTGCATCTTCCACCAGGGCGGCACCACCTCGACCGTGCTCGCCGGATCGACCGTGAAGCCGGTCACCGATTCCCACGGTGTCTCGCACGAGGAACTGGCCTACGTGGTCGACTCGACCGCGTCGCCGGTCGCGACGGTCATCCCCTTGAACGCCTGGCCCGCCTACGTAGCCGGAATCGTGGCCGGGACGACGCCGCTCTTTCCGACCACGGCGGCCGCGTTCGACTTCTTCCTGGAGTCGATCGTGTTCAACTTCTACGCGGTGCTCGCGGTGCTCGGGACCCTGCTCTTCTCGCTGGATCTGCTGCCGTGGATCGGCGGCCGGATGGCGGCAGCGCGCGTGCGCTCGCGCACGACCGCGGCCCTCGACCGGCCCGACGCGGAACCGCTCCAACCCCCGGAGCACGACGACGAAGCCACCCTGCCGCAGGGCTTCACGCCCCACAACGTCGACTTCGTGATTCCGCTCGGCGTGCTGCTGGTGGTCGCGATCGTGCCGAACCTTCTCTACGACACGCGTTTCACCAACGAGGCCTTCGTCCTCGCGCTGTTCGCCGCGATCGTGGTCCTCGCGGTTCGGGGCTTCCCGCTGACCGAGATCCAGGAGGGGTTCCTGGCCGGCTGCCGCCGCGTGACGATCGTCTCGATGGTGCTGGGACTCGCGGTGACGCTGGGCGACGCGTCCGAGAAACTGGGCACCGCGCAGTGGGTGGTCCACGCGATCGGCGGATCGATCCCGCCCGAAGCGCTGCCCGCGTTGCTCACGCTGCTGTGCATGGGCATCGCGTTCTCGACCGGGACCAGCTGGGGCACCTACGCCGTGGTCTTCCCGGTCGCGATGCCCCTCGCCTACGCGCTGAACCCCGACCCGCTCTTCGTGCAGATCTGCTTCGGCAGCGTGCTCGGCGGCTCCGTCTACGGCGACCAGTGCTCGCCGATCTCGGACACCACGATCCTGTCGAGCATGTTCACCGGATGCGACCTGATGGACCACGTGCGCACACAGCTGCCACTCGCAACCCTGGCCGGAGGCGCCGGGATCGTCCTCTCCACGTTCGCGGCGGCCACCCTCACCGGGTAGCGCGGGGTCCGGCCAAACGGCGTCCCGACCTTCGCGTGACACTTCCGCCGCACCGGCCCCACCTCTCTCCGACCGGACGGATCGGACCGGAGGGAGACGAGATCGTGCGACGCCGCTGCTTCGACCACTTCCACGCGGCGCTGTGCGTGGCCGCGGATACCCGGATCGGCCGCTACCCCCTCTGGCTGGCCTTCCACGAGCTCGGGCTCGACCCGGAAGCCGCGACCCCGACGGACCTGCTCGACTTCCTCGACTTCCGAGCGCCGTCGTGGTTGCGCGAGGAAATGGGACTGCGCCTCGGCACCCGGCAGCTGGCGCGGCTGCGCCGCGCCCTCGAGGGCTACGACCCGAGCGTGCCCACGCCCGAAGAGCGCCTGACTGCGCTGGCCGGCTGAGCCGGCCCCGCGCTACCGGGAACACCGGCCGTCCGATGGACGGCCGACCGGGCCTATTCGGCCGATTCGTCCCGTTCGGCCGATGAGCCCGGCCGGGCGGCCCGGGCCGCAAGCGTCGCCAGGGCCGGCCGGAGCGCGGCGAGGGCCCGCGCGCGATGGGAGATCGCGTTCTTGGTCGCCTCGGGCTGCTGCGCCATCGAGCCCGCACGGCCCTCGGGCCGGAAGACCGGGTCGTAGCCGAAGCCGCCGGCCCCGGCCGGTACGCGCAGGATCTCCCCGCTGCAGGTCCCGCGCTCGACGACCACGCGCCCGTCCGGCCAGGCCAGCGCCGCCACGCAGACGAAGGCGGCCGCCCGATCCGGGGCGTCGCCCAACGCGCCGAGCAGGTGGGCCACGCGGCCGGCATCGTCGAGCCCCTCCCCGCCGTAGCGGGCCGAGAGCGGCCCCGGCGCCCCGCCCAGGGCCGCGACCTCGAGCCCCGAGTCGTCCGCGAGCGCCGGCAGGCCCGTGGCCGCCGCGATCGTCCGCGCCTTCGCCGCCGCGTTCTCGGCGTAGTCGGTTCCCTCCGCGGGCATCCGGGCGTCCGGGAAGGCGCCGAGTCCGACCAGGTCGATCGCCACGTCGGCGAGCAGCGCCCGGAACTCGGCGAGCTTGCCCGCGTTGCCGCTCGCGAGGACGAGCCGCGGCTGCGTCACCCTTCGACGCCGGCTGCCGCCAACGCTTCCTTCTGGATGCGCGTGAGGTCGGCGATGCCGGCCATCGCCAGGTCGGTCAGCGCGTCGAGTTCGGCGCGGCTGAAGGTCGTTCCCTCCCCGGTGCCCTGCACCTCGGCCAGCGCGCCGCTGCCGGTGGCGACCACGTTCATGTCGACGTCGGCGCGCGAGTCCTCTTCGTACGGCAGATCGAGCAGCGGCGTGCCGCCGATCAGGCCGACCGAGACGGCCGCCATCGAGTCGCGCAGCGGGTCGCGGTCGATCACGCCGCGCCGGCGCAGCCGCCAGCACGCAAGCGCGAGCGCCGTCCACCCGCCGGTGATCGAGGCCGTGCGCGTCCCGCCGTCCGCCTGCAGCACGTCGCAATCGACCCAGAGCGTACGTTCGCCCAACGCCTTCGGATCGACCACGGCGCGCAGGCTGCGGCCGATCAGGCGTTGGATCTCGAGAGTCCGCCCCCCCTGCTTGCCGCGCCGGGCCTCGCGCTCGGTGCGGCGGTCGGTGGCACCCGGCAGCATCGAGTACTCGGCCGTGACCCAGCCCTTGCCGTGGCCGGACATGAAGCGCGGCACCGACTCCTCGTTGCAGACCGTGCAGAGCACCTTGGTGTTGCCGAAGTCCACGACCACGGACGCCAGCGGGTTCGTGGTGAAGTCCGTCGTGATCGTCACCGGGCGCAGTTCGTCCACCGCGCGCCCGTCCATCCGCTTCATCTTCCGCCTCCGGCGCCGGTCACTCCGAGGCGCGCGTCCTGTCGTTCTCGAAACGAGGCCACCGCCTCGGCCAGCCCCTGGGCGAGACGGTCGCGTTCGGCCTGGCCGGCCAGCGCCCGGGCATCGCCGCCGTTGGTCAGGAAGCCGATCTCGACCAGGACGGCCGGCATCCGCACGCCCATCAGGACCACGAAGGGCGCCTGCTTCACGCCCCGGCTCCGGGCCTCCTCGGCCTGGGCAATCCGGCGCTGCGCGATGCGCGCGAACTCCTGCGACGCGGTCAGGTACTCGTTCGCCAGCATGTCGCCCAGGATCGCCAGCAGGGGATCGCCCTGCGACACCTTCGCGGCCGCGCTCCCGAAGGCCAGGTTCTCGGCGTGGGCGAGCTCGCGGGCTGCGTCGTCGGTCGCCTCGGGGGATGCGAAGAAGGTCTCGATCCCGCGCACCCCGTGGAAGGTCGAGGCGTTCGCGTGGATGGAGATGAAGAGATCGGCGCCCGCTTCGTTGGCGAGGCGCGTGCGCTCGTCGAGCGCGACGAACTCGTCGTCCGCGCGGGTCAGCACCACGTCGAGTCCGTCGGCGCGAAGTCTGGCCGCGAGCCGCTCGGCGACGTCGAGCACCAGGTCCTTTTCGAGCAGACCCGCCGGACCGGAGGCGCCGTCGTCGCCGCCGCCGTGGCCCGCATCGATCACCACGGTGCCGAAGCGCGGCGGACCCGCCGCGTCGACGCTGGCGGGCAGGCCGGCTCCGGCCGGCGCGGCCGCCAGCCACGCGGCCACGCACGCAACCGCGCCGATTGCGGCACCTGCGGTACCTGCGGCACCCGCAGCGCGGGCGCGGCCCCCGATGCGTCTCGTCACGGAATCCTCCCCCCGCCGCGGAACGTATCCGACGTGGGGAGGGGCCGCGATCCCGCGGCGCCTCGGCCCCACGGAGGCGTCCGCGTGCGCGACACCGCCGGCACTGCGGCTGACACGACGAGGGGCCTCCCGTATGCTCGGCGGGCCATGAGGGTACGACGTGCCTGGGTCCTGCTCGCAGGCGCGTGCGCGCTCGCGCTGGCCGCCGCAGCGGGAAGCCACGCGGCCAGTCCGGCCTCGGTGCCCGCCGTGGCCCGTCCGCGCTACCAGGTCGGCGACCAGGTGCTCGGGGCCGGCACCGCGTTCTTCCTGGCGATCGCGGCCGAGCCGGGCGCGGTGGCGGTGACCACCGCGCACGCGCACGAACTCGACATGCTCGGCGAAGCCGGGGAAGTGGTCTTCGAACGCGGGCAGGCGCAGGTGCCGATCACGTCATCCAACCGCCTGATGGTGGAACCCGGCCGGCCGTTCTCCGAGGAGGGTGCGAGCCTTGGCGGCGACTACCTCGTGTTCGCGCTCGATACGCCCCTGAACGGGGCGCGGGCGCTCGCGCCACACCCGCAGCCGGCGTCGCGGTTGAAGGGCGTCCGCGTGCAGATCCTGGGCGTCCCGGCCACGATCGCGCAGGACGAGGACGACCTGTGGGGCACCGTCGTCTCGGCGGGCGATACCGAACTCGAGGTGCGGCTCGACGTGCCCAACGACCTGCGCGGGTGGGGCGGCGCTCCGGTCATCCACTCGGAGACCGGGGGCGTGATCGGACTCGTCGAGGCCGCATACCCCGATGCGGGGACCTACCGGCTGGGCGTCGCCGCGATCGGCCCGATCGTCGAGGCGTTGCGCACGCCGGCTGCGGCCGGCCTCGGCATCCCGCTCACGCGCTATCGGGCCGCGGGCAACCTCGCCGAAGCGGCCGATGCGGTCCCCGCGGCCGAGGAACAGGAAGGGAGCGTCGACGACGCGCTCTCGCTCGACGCGAGGGCCGGCCGCGCGCCCGAGGCCGACGGACCGCTCCTCGGACAGGCGGGAGCGCTCTCGACCGACCTGCAGGTCGAGATCGAGTACCCGTCGGACGGCGACTACATCGGCGACACCGAGGGGGCCTTCGTCTCCGGCCGCGCGCTGGCCCTGCTGGGCGAGTTCCGGCGCTTCGACGTCATCTTCGTGATCGACCGCTCGCAGTCCACGGAACACATGACCGGCATCGATCTGAACGGCAACGGCATCGTCGGCGAGGAACGTGTCGGCGGGATGGGGGCGCTCTTCGGCAGCACCGACGGGGGCGACTCGATCCTGGCCGCCGAGCTCCTCGCGGCGCGCCGCGTGCTCGAGAACCTCGACCCGCGCAACACCCGGGTCGGGCTCGTCTCGTTCGAGGGCACCCGGCCTCCCGACGAAGGAGATCCGCGCTACGGCGGCGGCATCGTGATCAACCTCGGCGGGGGATCGGGGGAGGACGCGGTGACGGAGGCAGCCCTCACCACCGACTACGACGAGATCAGCAGCGCCCTCGACCGCGTCTGGCGCAAGGGCTCCGACGGCAGCACCAACATGACCGAGGCCATCCGGCTGGCGGTCCGGGAGCTCCGGGGCTTCCGCGGCTCGCTCTCGACGCCGGATCCGGGCAGCGAGAAGATCATCCTGTTCTTCACCGACGGGCAGCCGACCCTGCCCTACCAGAACGTGCGCCGGAACGTGCGCTCGGTGATCCGCGCGTCGGACCAGGCCCACCGGGCCGACATCCGCATCCATTCGTTCGCGATCGGCCCCGACGCGCTGCGCCGGCCGACCGCCACGGTGGAGATGGCCAAGGTCACGGGCGGCTACTTCACGCCCGTGCGCGACCCCGGCGACCTCGTCGACGTCGTCGAGAACGTGAGCTTCGCCAACATCGAGTCGCTCGAGATCCGCAACGCGACGCTGGACCGGCCCGCGTTCGAGACGACATCGGCCGCGGACGGGTCGTTCGCGGCACTCGTCCCGCTCCAGACCGGCCACAACACCCTCGAGGTCCGCGTGCGTGCGGCGGACGGGACCGAGGCCGCCGCCACCGTGGACGTCACGCATGCCGCCGGGGTCTCGAGCCCGCGCCTGCCCCGCGCCCTGGTCGCGAAGCGCACGCAACTGCTCGAGCGACGGCTCATCTCGGTTCGGCGCGGCCGGATCGAGGCCGAACGCCGGCAGGCGGAAGAAGCGCGTCGCGCACTCGCGATCGAGATCGAGAAGGAGCGCGCCAAGGCCGAGGCCGACACGGCCCAGCAGCGCCGCGAGATCCGGATCGAGATCGAAGAGGAGAACGCCAGGCCCTGAACGGGCCGGGCGGGGCTCAGGGCCGGACGACGTAGAACGCGTTGATCGGATGGTCGATGGCGAGGCGCTCGAAGCGGGAGAAGCCGGCGGCGGCCGTCATCTCGCGCGCGCGCTGCTCGTGGAAGCCCAGCGTGCCGAGGCCCAGGCCGTCGGATTCGGACATCGCGGACGACATGCACGTCAGCACCGAGAAGCCGTACATCATCGACGCCATCGGGTTCTCGGCCACGTTCTCCTCGAAGGTCGGGTGGCTCTTGATGTCCGCGATCCACCAGAGGCCGTCGTCGTGGAGCGCGCTGCGGATCTGGGCCATCACGCGGTCGGGGTGGGCCATGTCGTGCAGACAGTCGAAGGTCAACGCCACGTCGTAGCGGCCGTCCGCGGGCAGGGCGTCGTGGCGAACATGGTGGAACGCGACGTTGGCGAGCTCGGCGGCGGCGACGTTGGCGGCGGCCCGGTCGAGCGCGTGCTGCGAGAGTTCGTAGCCGTGGAACTCGCTCTTGGGAAAGGACCGGGCGAGCTCGATCAGGGCCGCTCCGGCGCCGCATCCGATGTCGGCGACGCGGGCCCCGGCCTCGAGACGGTCGCGGAGCCCCGGCACCGCCTTCACGCCGACCGGGACCAGGAACGTCTTCACCCAGGGCGCGAACCCGCGTTCGACGCCGGCCGCACCCTCGGGACCGAGCGCGTCGTAGTCGAGGCCGATCCCGGTGCGGAAGCTCTCCCGGAGCGGCTCGAGCACCCGCATCATCGCCGGCAGCTGCGAGAAGGTCCCGCCCGCGAATGCGGGGTGGTCCTCGTCGGCGAGAACGGCTTCGCCTTCTGGCGAGAGACCGAATCGCTCGTCCTCGTGCTCGATCAGGCCCGCCGCTGCCTGGTTGTACAGCCATTCGCGGACCCAGCGTTCGTGGAGGCCCGTGCGCGATGCCAGTTCTGCCGACGTCGCGGGCCCGCCGTCCGCCAGCCCGCGGTAGAGACCGAGCGCGTCCCCCAGCTGGATGAGCGCCGCGGTGACAGCCCCGTTCATGGTGCCGAAGGTGCGGCGCGCGAAGTCGCGAAGTCGGTCGGGATCGATTCGGTCTCGGGGTTCCATGCGGCCAGCATAGCGGCGCGGGCGCTAGCCGCCGTCGACCCGCTGCAGCTCTTCTTCCTCGCCCGCGGTATGGCG
>Ga0114931_10000494_pt1 | contig 47776 bp, 35 predicted proteins | sample 2SBtaG_FD_89579 | JGI IMG/M metagenome (GOLD analysis project Ga0114931, IMG submission 89579) | Deep subsurface microbial communities from Kolumbo volcano to uncover new lineages of life (NeLLi) - 2SBTROV14_V59a metaG | ecosystem: Environmental > Aquatic > Marine > Volcanic | place: Kolumbo... | reverse complement strand
TTTCGCGGTGTCGATGGCCCGTGACGGGGTCTTGAACGAGGTTGGGCTTGTCGAAGTTGCGTGAATCTCGATGTAGTCAAAACATTGCCCTCTTGAAGTCGCGAATGCATGGCGCGATCCTTGCCCTCGACAGGAGGTCGCGCGGATGTTTCTCAAACGGATTCGTGTAGCCGCAAGTGGGAAGCGACACACGTACTGGTTATGAAAAACGACCGTAGCGCTATCGAAAAGCTCGCTGGAGGCCTCCAACTGCTCAACTTGGGTTAGCTGTGCTAATCTCAAGACGACGCTCGATAAACGAACCGGAGAGCAACTGGCTTTCATCCCCATCTCGAGCTGTTGAAAAACGCACCGATCGCAAGGGCCAAACCCCGATGGTCGAGAGTTGGTTTTTGCGCAGCATACCGATTGAAAAGTAAACGATTCGATCACATTCTGTTCGCCGAACTTATTTCACACCAGCCTGTAACGAAAAAAGACCGCCCCAAAAGGAGCGGCCTTCGTTGACTCATCTGATGATCAGCGTCTAGTAACGGTCTCGCCCGCCACCGTAGCCGCCTCGACCACCACCACCCCCATATCCGCCACTTCGCGGTTGGCGCGGTTTCGCCTCATTGACCGTCAGGGTACGACCCCCGTTTTGCTGGCCGTTGAGCGCTTCAATCGCGGACTCGGCCTCAGCATCAGATTCCATCTCGACAAATCCGAACCCTTTGCTTCGACCGGTCGCTCGGTCACTGATGACTTCCGCACTCACGACCGTTCCGTGAGCCGCAAGAAGCGCCTCCAGGTCTGAACTGCTGACATCATAGCTAAGGTTTCCAACATACAACTTTTTGCCCATCACTTGCTCCTGTCGATGGCATTTGGCGACCCACGGTTTTACTTTCAGAGTCGTGTTGAAAGCGGTCAACGATTTGACCTTGAAGGTCCAAAGACGATTCGGTCGTATCAATTCGGAATTGGAATCCAAAGCTCTTCGACATGTCTCGTACACAAACCCACCGCCCCAGAGTGTAGCCCCCCCGCTCCACCGGTCAAGTGGCACCCCCAAACCATTGTCAGTCGGGGAACTTCCCGCAGGTTGGTAAGGTCCGATCTGAAACTTGAACGATAGCGGGCGAGCAGACGAGAATAACGCTGTCAGACAAGAGAAAAGACACTGTACGGGCTTTTCATCGTTGTTTTGACCCATAAGGCAACGTACGGATAGGCACCCTTGTTTTAACGCGCAGTTAAAGTCGTGCTTCGATAATCAGGCCAAACGCTTCTCCTCATCCACGCCCCAGATGATGTTCATCCCGCGATGCAGTTTGATTTCCCAGACCATTTCGACTGGCTCGGTAGACTTAAGCAGGACGACACGACTGATCCAGATGACAGGCTCCTGTCGTTTGACGGTCAACCTCATTTGTTTGGATCGAATCGTGGCCCAGTCTCAATGCTACGCGGATATTGCCCTCTCCCTGTCAGCCTGCCCGTCTATAGTGGCCACGATACCACCGAACTGTCTCGACGCTGCGGCGTCCGAACGCGCGTTGGCTAGGCGGCTGTTGAAACTGTAGGATCCAGCGAACGCTGATGACGCCAATCCGGTAGAGTCGAGACGTGGCACCGTGGGGTGGGTTGGGTCTGTCTGTTTTCCGCCCCTTTCGTTTGGCGGTGCCTCAGTAGCCCAACCATGCTCCGTCTCCACGTCCCGCTCATCGAACCGGACGTGCGGATCCGCGTTATGCATGGCTTACGAACTGGCAGCTCAATCGATTTGAGGATAGGATCACCACGAATGAACGAGTCGCGTAGTCCGACGTGACATCCGCATTTATGATCCCTGAAGTCGACACATCGCACACGCCGACCGTGATGGATTCTTCCGAAACGCGCAGACCGCTGCTGATTTACGACGGACGCTGTGGGTTTTGTCGCAAATGGATCGCACGGTGGAAAAGAGTCACCGGTGATCGGGTTCGCTACGCCCCCTATCAAGACGTCGCCCAGCAGTTCCCACGGATTCCGCTGCCGGTTTTCGAACAGTCCGTTCAATTGGTTGACGTGGATGATCGGGTGTACGCCGGCGCGGAAGCTGTTTTTCGCGCGCTCGCCACGGTCCCACATCACGCGTTGGGGCTGTGGGCTTACCGCAATGTGCCGCTATTCGCCCCGATTGCGCGGATGGCGTATCGTTGGACCGCGCGACACCGCTCGGGGCTGTCTGCAATAACGACCCTTCTTTGGGGCGACCACGTTGGACCATCGACGTACGTATGCTCTCGTCGCCGTTTCGTGCGCGCCATCGGAATGGTCTACCTCATCGCGTTTCTGTCGCTACTCGTGCAAATCAAGGGACTGGTCGGAAGCGACGGCATCCTGCCCGTTTCCGACTTTCTGGAACGAACGCGCACGGTTTACCAGACCGCGGCACAAGATGGTCGCATTAGCGACGCGCGTCTCATGTATCTACACCACCCAACCCTATGTTGGATCAACTGTCGGAACTGGTTTCTAAAGGACGTTCTCTGCGGCGGCGGTGCGTTGCTTTCGGCGCTGCTGATCCTGGGGATTCTCCCCGGACCGATCGCGCTGGTGCTTTGGATATTCTATCTATCACTCACCGTCGCCGGGCAAACGTTCATGTATTTCCAGTGGGACATCTTGCTGCTGGAAGTCGGGTTTCTCACGATCTTTTTTGCGCCCTGGACGTGGCGACTGCGCAGCCAAAGGGCGCTCCCTCCTTCGCGCGCCATGATTTTTTTGCTGCATTGGCTGCTTTTTCGCCTGATGTTTCTGTCTGGAGTACTCAAACTCAATAGCGGCGACCCGTCTTGGATTCGTCTTGAAGCGTTGAACTACCACTACCTGACTCAACCGCTCCCAACATGGACCGCGTGGTTTGCGCATCAGCTCCCCCCTTCAATACAAGCACTTGCGTGCGCTTCTATGTTTGTCGTTGAGCTGATCATTCCGTTTTTATACTTCGGACCGCGGCGGGCCAAACAATTGGCGGCACTTGCAACGGCTACGCTGATGCTGGCAATTGGCAGTACGGGCAACTACAATTTCTTTGGGCTGGCAACGGCCGCACTTTGCCTTCCGCTTTTGGATGACCCCTTCTGGCAGCGACTCTCCTTTCGACGTCAACCGGTTCCGGTAGACCCTCCGATGAAGCGACGCGGCGCCGTGTGGGTCCGACGCATCTGCGTTGCACCGTTGGTCTTCCTCGTTCTCACCGTCAGTTCCCTGCAGGTCTACGCGAGCGTCTTCCAGAAAAACGGTGCTCGCGAGCTGGAAGCGTTTGCAAAGAAACGATGGCCGCAACAAGAAAAAACGTTCGATCGTGCCGGAAAACTCCTCGCCCAAACACGGCGCTACGCTCTCCCTTTTCGAAGCATCAACTCCTACGGTCTTTTTCGCGTGATGACAAAAACGCGTCCCGAAATCGTGATCGAAGGAAGCAACGACGGTCAACACTGGAAGGCGTACGAATTCCGATGGAAACCGGGCGATGTGTCGAAAGCCCCTACGTTCGTCGAACCGCATCAACCACGGTTGGATTGGCAGATGTGGTTTGCAGCGCTAAGTCGCTCAAGACAGTGGCACTGGTTTCGCCCGATGCTCGACAAAATACTCCATGGCTCGCACGACGTGCTTGCGCTTTTCGCGAACAATCCTTTTCCCGATGCCCCGCCCAAGTTTGTCCGCGCGCTTTACTATGATTATCAGTTCACAACGTTTGCTGAGCGCCGGCAGAGCGGTCATTGGTGGAAAAGAACCCGTCAAGGCATTTACGCAAGGCCGGTTACACTGAGGCCATGAACTCCAGGCACGATCCTGCGAACGAGCGACGGCCGACACCTCGCACCCGACACGCGCCCACCCCGCAGGATGTTTCATGCCAAGCACCGGTGTCACACTGAGCGGCATGTCGTGCTGAGCGCAGCGAAGCATCTGGGAAAACCACGTCAATGAAATCCCGCGTCCCTCCGCTGTTGAATCGACACACTTGTACCCCCCCCACCGTGCCGAAGTGCCAACCGGCGAAAAATCAGTGCCGCATCGTTCACGGAACAGCCAACATACCCGCCCCAACGACGCCCGCACCGTCGCCCAGCAAGCCCGCCTCGACACGGGGTGAATCTTCGCGGCCAAGACGCCGCTGAACGCCCTGCATTATGCACGGCAATTCCGCCAACACGCCCCCGCCCAGCACGACAAGATCGACACCGTACTCGCCCGCGAGCTGCTTCACAACGACCGCGACCGCCCGTTCGACACCGCCAAGAATCCCGGTGGCATCCGGTTTGCCCTCAGCCACATGCTTGGCAAGCTCAGTCAGCGAATCACCGAGTTTCTTCTTGCGGGCGCTAACGCAAAGGGCAGGGCGGGATGCAATCGCCTCCAAACATCCCCGTCCTCCACAGTCACAAAGTGCTTCACTGCCGGGTCCATGGCGTACCTGAACAACGTCGGCGTGACGATTGGGCGAACGCTTCAATTCGATCGCTTTCCCATCAATGATTACCCCGCACGCGACACCGGTTCCCAATCGCAGGTGCGCAAAACGCCTCGCCGCCCCCTTGCACACGGAGAACTCGCCCCAGGCAGCCGCCGTGGCATCACTCAAGAGCACGGCCCCTTGCTGCAACGATAGAGGAAGCAAATCGAGCGGGTTTCGACTTTCCAAAAATGGAAGATGCAGGGACCGCCTGGTCCGACCCGTCATTTCATCCATCACACCGGGGGCGGCAATTCCGGCGGGGATCAATCGGTCCCCGTGCAAACAGGGCTGTCCCAGCACTTTTGCAGCCGCACGCCCAATCGCTTCGCGAAGGCTCGCAAACCCGGTTGGTGTCGGAAAGGTCTCCATCGCGAGCAGCATTCCACCGCGTTTTACAACGCCCACCCGTGTCGTTGTTCCACCGATGTCGACGCCGATTGCGAACATGGTTGGTTACATTCCGCAGCGTACTGTCCGGCGTTCCGGTCGAAAAGAACAATCGTTTGGAGCGCCATCCCTTTTCGTACAACAGGTTGCGGGCTTTCAGCCTGCGCGGTTTCCCCGGTTTTTTCCAGCTCTACCAGCCCGAAAACCGTTCCGGTGCGTTGTGACGCCCTCATGTTCGGGTTGGCGGTGTCTGCTGCCTCACCGTCGCGGCTCTGACAGAACGGACCCCAAGAATTCAGGCGCGATGCCGCACTGGATTCAACCAATCTTCAACGTCCCGCCACTTGAGATGACGCTCGGCGAAGATAGGGTATGAGGTGCTTGCGCAATTTCGCCCGCGACGGACTCTGCTCATCCATCAATGGCCTACCATGCTCGTCGAGACGCTCAAAAAGCGAGTTGTACGCAAACGCGGCAAAATTTCCGCCCGTCTCGAGCGCGTACTCGATGCGCCGTCGAACGTCCGCGGGGGATTGCTTATCAAACATGATCCCCGTTACCATCGGCACGCTCCCCCGGATCGCGTTCCAACCGACCAACCGTTTGGAATACACGTGCATGTTCGCCGCGTAGTTCATCGGATACACCGCGTCCAAAAGCCCCTCGCTGACCCATCGCCGGGCGTCTTGAAAATACCTTTGTCTCGATTCGTTCGGAGATGCGCCGACGGCAGCGCTCAGCACAATCTTGGGTTTCTTTTGCAACATCATTTTGCGAATGTCGCGCACGACCTGCGTAACCGCCTCGGTGCGAAACGCGTTCCAGGCTGCCGGAGCTTGTTCGGGCGAGCGTCCGGTGACCCGCCTGAACATACCCAGCGTGCGCGGGTCGCGCGGATAGTCCGGAATCGCCGCACCAGGTGGCCAGGAATCATTCCATTCGTTGGGGAAGCGAACGTAATCCAGATGAAGACCATCAACGTCATACCCGCTTACGATTTCTTCCATCACCGACACGATATGCGCCCGCACCTCCGGGTAAACGGGATTCACGCTCACGTACCACCCAAGCGGCTGAGGGCGACCGTTGGCGTCGTGCCAAAACCAGTCGGGATGGGCGTTATAAAGCTGGCGCGGATGGTCCGGGGGCGCGTCGCCCCGCCATCCTGGGATCACATTCACCCACGCATGAATCTTGAGATTACGTCGGTGAGCTTCCGCCACCGCCACCGCCAGCGGATCAAACCCCGGATTGCGACCGCCCATTTCCGCCGCCCAGGGTTCGATCTTGGATGGATAACACACGGTCCCGTTTCCACGCACCTGAAACAGCACGGTGTTGAAACCCGCCGCCTGGCAGTTTTGCATCACACGAGCAATATCGCCAGGCGATTTATAGTCCCAACGCGTCACCCAGACCGCTTGGATCGATCGCTGCGGGTGTCGACCACCCAACCCCCAGCGGAGTCCTTGACAACCCGTTGAGAGCGTTGTCGCCATCACGCCCACAACCATTGTCGCCCAACGCAATCGCGACGATATCCAACCCGGTGGTTGGTTTTGAATGGAACATGCGATCATCCGTAGCCCTCCGCGTCTATCCGACAAAACATCCGGCAAGTGGAAAAATGCGCTCGATATAGGGGGTTTTTCGGCCTATCGCTTCCCTCAGCTTCCGCAAAATCCCGACGGTCAATCCGGGTCTCGCCCGCGAAGAAGATCACCTACACGCCCATCGACCCGCCCGAGAAGAGCTTTGGCCTTATCCGGTCCGACTTTCCGCCGGTGCATCACCAACGCAACTTTGACATGCCCCCCCGACGCATCGAGCAACCCGCTCGCCTCCTCCCGCGAAAGTCCGGTCACGATTTCGATTGTACGTATGCCACGATCAACGAGTTTTGCGTTTACCGTTGTGTTCATGTCGACCATCAGGTTTCCGTAGACCTTTCCCAACCGAACCATCGCAATGGTCGTCACCATGTTGAGAACCATCTTGGTTGCAGTGCCCGCCTTCATCCGCGTACTGCCCGTAATGACCTCCGGACCGGTCATCACGCGGATCGACACGTCGGCGCAGTCGGGAACCTGCTCACGCGGAACACACGCCAGGAAGACGGTTCCCGCACCACGGCGACCGGCTTGTTCCAAGGCACCATGAACAAAGGGCGTCGTTCCCCCGGTGGCAATGGCAAAGACCACGTCGCGCGACTCGACTCCCCTTTCCGCGATCGCAGCCACCCCGTCCGCACGGCGATCCTCCGCACCCTCCACGCTTCGAGTCAACGCGACGTCCCCCCCCGCGATGATCCCCTGAACCATCCGTGGATCGGTCAAAAAAGTGGGCGGACATTCGGTCGCGTCAAGCACGCCCAGTCGACCGCTGGTTCCCGCTCCTACGTAAAACAGCCTCCCTCCGGAACGCAACGACCGCACCACCAGTTCGATCGCCCGGCATATTTCTTCGCGCGCTTTGGCTACCGCGACGGCTACTCTCGCATCTTCCCCGTTGATCAGATCAAAGGCTTGGACAATCGACATCTGGTCGATCGCTGATGAGTCCCGGTTACGCTGTTCGGTTGCAAGGTGCCCGCGTTGGTTCATCATGTGCGCCGACCCAGTTCCACGGTGGATCAAAGCGATTCACCCACCCCACGTGCGACCTTCACGGCGAGTTTCCAAAAGGCCGCAACGTCTTTCGCTCCGATTGCATTCTTCCAGTCCGCTTCGGGATGTCTACGCACGATATCAAACAGGCGTCGTTGCGACGGCGAAAGGAGCGAATCAACGTTCTTGTTTTCGTGAATCGCATGGTTGACCCGCATCGCCTGAAGCTCACTCATCGGAATGAATCGGTAGGCGGTTTGAGCGAGATAATACTTGGGCTGCTTGTCCGGTCGCACCACCTCGTTCGAGCGAATTGCACCGGAACTTACGATCTGTGATGCCAGCCGATGCTGCCGATCGGTGCGCGCATACACGCGATTCGCGCAGTCGAGCTTTTGCGCCGTCCTCAAAACGGTCGCGTAGTCGATCCGCCTGGGATCGAACGTAACCTCCACCACTTCGTCCTTGCCGACAAATCCCGGACGCGTTGATACAATCCCCGCCACCGCTCCCAACGCACTTTCGCCCTCCCAGAAGCAGTGCATCGCCAACGTCGCCTTCTCCAGATCGTGTTGCGACGCAACGACCTGCTCCGCAAGAAACCGAAGATACGCCGGAACCGTACGATTCTGGGCGGAAAGTGACGCAACCATCGCCTCCGCCAGCTTCCCAACCGAATAATCGTCGGCCACACGCGGCGCCAACGGGCGACGGTCGGCGGTCATAATCAAGACAACCGGATTGTTCCACGCGGGTTCTCTGAACATTTTGAGCACTCGTTCGTCGTCGCCGGAAGCGTTGTTGTAAACGGCCACGGGTACGAAAAAAGATTCAACCGCGTCGACAATGAGCGGGTGACTTAGCACCTGATCGCCGTAGTCGGTGCAAGTGCTGCATCCGGGAACTTCCTGAAACAAAACTAGCAGCGGCTTATTCACCTCGCGAGCCTTTCGCACGGCCAAATCAAAGCTCCGGTTCCATGAAATTCGACCTAACTCACGGGGATTGTTCCGATTACCGACGTCGCGCGTAGATGCCGGACGCCCCCCCGTCGCGCACGAAGCACCGGCAAGGAACCAAGTTGACAACAACAATAGACACCGTCGCAACACAAAACCCGTTCGTCGATTCGTTTTCATGGTGACCTCATGAAAGCAGGGAACAACCAACCGTGACGAACCCCCTGTTTTCGCCACATGACCGTTGTTGTCCCCCTTCTCGTTTCCACATCATTGTCGTTTCCGGCTCCTTCTCCGCTCCCGCCCCTTCGTTGTTTCCGCCCCCACGTCGCTCCCGTCTCCTACGTCGCTTCCGGCTCCTTGTCCCCCCTTTACAAGGGGGGATTCAGGGGGGTAACCCGTAGGGGTAACCTACCTCACTTGCGGGTCAGACGCTCTGATCGCAACGATCATGCACCTTGCTCCGCGCCTCTGATTTTAGGGCATCTCCCGTTCTCGTATAGCGGGGTCTCGCATATCGTCCCCTCCGGAGTCCGCGCTGTCCTTGTGTGGGTAGATTGCTGAACCGCCCGCCCCGGTCAACGGGCGGAAGTCGAGCGCCCCAAAGAAAAGAGATGGCGCTCTAACAAAACAGCCGCTTACGTGTGCGCACGGGCATCTTGCCGATGATTGGGCTCCCTATGCGCAGGCGCAAACCCCTGGGCGGCGTATCACCAGCGTCGCCGAAGTTAGAATCAACAGGGCCGTCATAACCAACGCCCAAGGGCCTACCGCCGGAACGGCTGGCTGCACCGCCGGAATGGCCGTTGCCGAGGCGTTGGCGTTATCCTGGCCATCCGTGGGCGTGACGACACACGTCAAAAGGTCCTGCTCGCCAAAGAGAGAGGAGGACAGGTAATCCGCATGACCCGCCGTCGTCACCCGACGCACGACGTCGTCATTCACCAACCACACGTATTCATAGCGAACCACGTCGTAGTCCGGATCATCGAGTACCGCCGGCGTGTCAATCACGCAACCGACGACATCGCCGGGGAGCGGTTCGGGCGGATCAAAACGAACCGCAACGGGAAAGGGTGGACGATTCAGGGCGGGGTCACGCTCTGCCATCACGTCCAAGGGAGCTTCGACCATCAACTTGTCGTTGATATACAAAAGAACGTTCCACGTCCCGGAAGTCGAATGCATCTCCGACACGTCGTAAGTCCACCACCAGTGAAACCGCCGCCAGGGGACGGCGTTTCCGAAACTTTGTGGTTGAGCGAAGGGAACCAATGAACCGTCGGGACGGCGAAAGCGAACCGTCCAAGTACTCTCTGCTGGAAGGTTCGCCCCCAAAAACCAAACCTTCAATGGCGGGTCGGCGAACCCGATGTTGCCGGTCGCCGGCCAACGCATAGGCCAATCCGCCATGCTCGAAAGCGCGTCTGTTGTAAGACCGAAATCCTGCAAGTAGGTTTCCCGGCGAATGGGAACCTGCTTTCGCCACATGCTTGCCCGCGGATTGCACGGACCGGCGTAGGGCTCGACCACCGCGCCGTCAACATGCACTTCGAGATGCAGGTGCGGCGCCTCACTGTTTCCGCTCGAACCCACTTCGGCGATTTGCTCTCCGGCAAAAACAGTCTCCCCGACGAATACGGTGATACTATTGCTCCTGAGATGCCAGTACCAAACCTCACGTCCCGATCCATGGTCGATAATCACAAAGTTGGAGGGCATCCCGGACGCGATGACGTTTTGATCGGGTTCGCCATCGTGAACGGCAACAACAACCCCGTCGGCAATCGCAAAAACCGACACACCAACATCTTGCTCCGCGAAGGATCGAATGATTGTGTCATTTCCGGTATGCCCGTCGACTGTCCGCCCCTGGCAATCCCAGTCCAAAAGACCCGGTCCCGGATCCAGATCAACGAAGTTGATCGTGAGAAGATCATCCCAAAGGTTCCCCCCCATGGGAAAAAACTGAAACGCAGGCGGGTCCACTCCGGGAACCGACATCGACAACGGACCGAAGGTGTCAACAAACAAGTCGATGAGTTGCTTGGCAAACTCGCGCTCGGCGGGCGGAATACTCCCATTTTCCGGGTCAAGAAGTGACTCACCACCCGCGCCGGCTTTGGGATCAACGCCATCAACCGCCCAACACGTCGACGTCGTCAGGCTCCAAAAAACCACGCCAAAGATAAAACGAGTGCCCAACCCCATACGCGAACAAATCTCCGCTCTATCCGAGGACAGACGCCGACGAGCATCCCCGATAGCCCCCAAAATTCCCAATCCTCACGCCTCCAAGCCCCTCCAGTATAACACAACGACCCATCGCGCTGCCACAAAAACCTACACCCCCGGCAAAAGATTTTCGACCCGGATCGGTCGCGATGGCCATTCACGCTGAAAAAAATGACCCATGGAGGTGATTTTGGGCGGAAAAACTCTGCAGAAAGTAGAAAGGCACGCTGCGTCCCAACGGACGCGGCGACCCGACCCAAACGCACGTGCATCCGCGAAATCGGATGGAGCTTGGATCATCCACCCATTGGATCATCCACCGTAGTAACTGCGGATAATCTCGCTGGCTTTGCTGGTCGCAAGATTAACGGCCCCCAGGGTTTGGCTTGCCGCCGTGCGGATAACAAGATTCTCCTCACCCTTGGCGATCTCGATGAGGCGTTCGATCTGTTTTTCATCCAACTGACTCCCGTGCATCTTCGCTGACCGTGCCGTGGCCGCAAAAACCGCAACCCGTAACGATTCGGCGTTTGCACCGTCCAGCGCTACGTGTGCAATTGCACGCTGCGCCTGTGGAGTTGGAATCAACGACAAAACATCGGCAGCGGTCGTCTGAAGGCTCTCCCGATCCGACGAAAGCGCCGCGATCAACGACGGCGTCGCCTCGCTCACGTCATAAACCGCCCGACCGTCCACGGCAATCTCCCGCAAAACTTCTGCCGCCTCCAACGCGAGTTGGGCAGCAAGGTCTTGATCGATCACCGTCTGATCGGTTTGTCGAGCAACGCGATCCAAAGCATCGTTCAAATCGCCCTGCTCCGCACTCGCCCGTACCGTCACCGCAAACCGGTCCTGCTGAGCAACGTCATTCGCCGTCTGCGACTGCGTCGGTTTGGTCAAGATGACCAACGGTGCCTTGGCAAACAAAAACTCCTGCCGCAACGCCTGTACGGCATCCGCCACGTTCGGGCGGTCGATATCGGTGGCGAGAAACACCCCGGACAACGACTCGAACTCGGTGCGAGCCCGATCCAAACCGTCATAAAAGTTCGCCGACCCGACCACCTCACGACCTTCACCGCGAAGGGCTGCCACGACCCGGTTTCGATTCTGCTCATCGGGGTCCACGACAAGAAGCTGGGTGTGACCTTTGGCCGTAATCGTCGATGCAAGCACCGCAACAACAAACTGGGAATCCTCGAACGGAGATCGCGGAAGCGCTGCCCCCAGTGCAAGGGCAGCCCTGATCCGAACCAAGGTATCCGGAAACCGCAAACTCTCCGCGAGAGGTTGCTTGAAGTCCTCGGTACCGACCAAAGAGGTCTCACCTGCCGTCACACGAAGCGCGGCGATCGCTCCCAGCGCGACCGCAGAATCCCGATCCGACACGGCCCGCGCCAATACCAGGTGTGCATAACGAGGACCGGCCGCTTGCGTAAAATAGAGCGCTCGTGGAAACGGCGTGGGACGCGTTGCGTCCGCCTCTCCAACCTCGTCCGGATCGTCGCTTTCGATGTTCATCCCCTGCCGCGCCTCGCGGCGGATATCAGCAGCCAGCCAAAGCGAAATCGCCCTCTCATTGTCGTTTCGTGCAAGCAGTGCCTCCTCCGCGCATCGCATGGCCATCACCGGAGCAAAAATCTTCGTCACAACAACCGTCGCTTGAAGCTCTTGCGCATCGGAATCCCAGTACCAAACGTTGGCACCATCCAACGTCGGATCGGCGCGAACGGCGTCGTCCTCGTTGTAATACTGCTCGCCAAGGGACGTGAAAAGTTCGTCAAGCGTCCCCTCAACCCGGCGACCGACCAGCGTTTCGATGCGGGAAATCGCCGCATTCGCTGCGTCGCGCGTCTCCTGCGTGACGTCCGGCGACACGGTCAACTTCTTCAGATAAGGAATTGCCTGGGGATAGCCATACTCGCCCACCGCGTGAATCAGATTCTGCCGCACATCCTCATTGGACACATTCAATGCAATGACCATCGGGTTGACCGCCCCCTTGCCGAGCCTGGGAAGGGCATTGATGACACGTGTCCACAGGCTTCGCTGTGCGGGATCCAACAGTGTTTGCACCAAGTGGGGAACGGCGTATTCGCCTGAGCGAATCAGGTTACGAATGGCAATGTCCACCATCTGCGGATGCCCGCCCAAACGCTGAATGTTGATCCGAATACGCTCGGGGTCTTTGCGCCGCAGGGCTTCGCCACGGTCGATCACGTCGAGCACCTTGCGGGCGCTTTCCGCGATGCTCGAGTGGGCAATGATATTCAAAAGGGTGTCAATGCTGGTCTTGTGGCGCGTCGAGATGTCCAATAGCTCCTCGGGATCAAGCTCGGGATGAGCGAGAAGCATCTGTGCCCTCGAATCAGCCAGCGTAAAGTTCCCGATCACTGCGTAATGCAAGAAATCTTTGAATAACTCCTCGACCGATTCCTCCGAGCCGGGTGCAGCGGCGGAACGTCCGGGGGCTTGCGCGAATGCTTGACCGACCAGCAAGCCGATCAACAAACAAAGCAAACCCAGTGATTCCCTTCCGGACTGCAAAATACCTAAGGGGTTGCGCATCGTCATGTTATCTCCCGAGTTCGCCACTTCCGCCTGATCCTCTGCTCTCGCGTCCTCCCCAATCCTTCCCTGCGACCACACGCCGCCTCGAAAGTCGAGCCGACACCGACACCTCCAAGCGAGACTCCTTCATCGCTACTTACGCCGCCGCTTGTCGGTCCTCGAGTTCGACGCCCCACAGACGTCACCGCGCGGGATGGACGCTCGGAAGACATTTCAGGATCGAGAGGCATGCCCCAGCCCATCAAGTGATGAACTCATCTCGAACATACACCTCGCCTCGGTCGGTCCGCAGCCTCCGCGCAGACGACCCCTTCGGCACACCGGTGCCTCAAGACCCTCCTGGCGGAAAGTCGGGCCAGTATACGAGCGGACTACGCCCAGTCAACGCAATCGCCACTGCCCCAGCGAGTCGGGGGCTGGCCGTCAGGGCTACGACGGTTGAGATCACCAAGCCAATGAAACCGCGATCGCGCCGACAGCCGGGGGGAAATCCGGCATTTCGGGGGACGTGACCGTCCAGGCGATTCCTGCATACGGGTGTGGCACCGGCATTTTGCTGGTGCAAAGTCTGTGCAGAACCGGCTTGTAGTCAGCGTTAGAGCCAAATCTTCGGGCTTCGTTCGTCCAAGCGGAACTGCGATCGCAGGCGGCGAAAACAGCGACGGAAAATAAGGGCCACACTTTTTTCAACGGACTCCCGTGGCTACCGGCGTCCTAAATGTTACGAATGATCGCAACGCTACCTGCTGCCGTAATGCCCAAGAGAACCGTTTGAAGGAACTCGTTCAGCCCCGTCAAGTCGCATCCGCCTACCTGTAGCAGGAGGAAACCACCTGCAACGCTCTGCAAAGCACGCACGATTCGATGTCTCGTCATCGCCGGTCTCCATCAACGCAGGAACCCCCACACTCTCGGCACATCCGAGGCAACGGCACCCGCTACAAATACAACGAGAGTCTATTCCCAGACAGACCACGGTCAACCAAGACACTCGAACGGTTTTTCACAGGGAACGCAAACAAAGAAACGCCACGGTCCATTTCTCCGTTTTGGAAATCAGAGGTAAAGTGGATGGTCAAAGCGAAGTCCCGCACCGACCATGCGGGCAGATGATTCGGTCGTCACAAATTCAGTACGAACAACCGTTGCAAAGCAACTCCCTTCGGGCAAACATCCCAACGCCGAACCATCCGCATCGAACAGTTCAACCTCGCAGCGCTGCCCGACACCAAGACCCACCGACGGCGCAACCGTGAGGAACAGACCGCCTTCGCTGATGTCACGGGCAGCAGCCTCCGCAACCCCATCAGCACCCAAGCGAACAATTCGAGCACGCAAGGGGCGCGAATGACGCGTGCTGGCGCGCTTTTCGTCGAACAGCGACCCAGCGTCAACCGCTGAGGAGGGCGAGGTGGAAAGCGTGTTCGCTCGAGCGGCTGCGAATGACAAAAGACGCACTCCCAAAGAGCACAAGGACGGCCACAAGCCCAGAAACGCCAAGAATCGTAAGCGGCGGCCGGTAGAACGCCTCCGACTATACCGTCAACCGTGCTGCCGTCAACGAAGCGGAATGTCCAAACCTGTACTCGATTTCGAGCACCGCCATCAAAACTACCACTTTACGTCGGTGTCTCCCCGTTGACCGCCCTGCCTCCCAGCATTCCGCCTTTTGATACGCAGGCGTTGTCACTCGCCATGCGACCCGCGGTCGGGCATACTGTCCTGAACAGCCATGAAGTCGGAATTGACCAGTCCCAATCCAACAACGAACGAGGAAACCGCTTGGTTTCCCACGACCCGCTATCAAGGCAGCAAACGCAAGTTAGCCCGCGCCATTCTCGATCAACTGACCGACCTCCACTTTACATCCGTACTCGACGCCTTCGGGGGAACCGGGGTCATCGCACATGCGTTCAAAAAAAAAGGGAAGCGCGTCACCTACAACGACGCACTCGCGTTTAACCACCAAATCGGGGTCGCCCTGATTGAAAACGACGCGGCGACGCTCAGCGAAGGCGACGTCAAGAATGCAATGACCTTTCAAAAAGGAATCAGCTACGACAACTTCATTGAGCGAACGTTTGAAGACATTTACTTCACGTGCCGGGAAAACGCATGGTTGGATGTCACCGCGCAAAACATTCGCAAGGTCCGATGCAGATTCAAGCGGGCGCTGCTTTACTACGCCCTTTTTCAATCCGCCATGATCAAACGCCCCTACAATCTCTTTCATCGGAAGAATCTCTACATGCGCACCGCGAGCGTCCAGCGAAGCTTCGGCAACAAAGCCACCTGGGATCGCCCCTTCGCAGACCATTTCGCGAAGTTCGCCAGCGAAGCCAATACGGCCATCATCGACGGACATGGAACCTGCGACGCAACATGCGGCGACGCCATCAACATCGAGCGCGAATTTGACCTGGTGTACATCGACCCACCCTACGTCAATCGCTCCGGGACCGGTGTGGATTATCACCACTTTTACCACTTTCTTGAAGGCTTGGTTCGCTACAACGAATGGCCCGCTTTGATCGACATGGCCTCAAAGCACCGGCGAATGCGGGTTGAAAACAATCCCTGGTGCGATAGATCGCGCAACGGGGAAATGTTCAGCAAACTCTTTGAGCGATTTTCCGAAAGTACTCTCGTGGTTTCCTACCGAAGCGACGGAACACCGACGATTGGGGAGCTAAAAAAACGACTCCAAAAAGTGAAGCGAAAAGTCCGCGTGATCGAGGGGAAAAAGTATCAATACGCTCTGTCAACGAATCGCAGATCGCGCGAAGTGCTTCTGGTGGGGCGATAAAACCCCGTGGAGCACCGGCATCTCGCCGGAGGGGAAGCGAGCCCCTACCGCCGTACACGCTTTTCAACCACGACTAGCACCGAACCATCCGCTCGAACCTTGGCCGACGCGTAGCGAAATCCCTTGACCTTCGCCGGATTGTGGTACCCCAACCGTTTCGCCAGATTCGAGACAGCTACAACTTCCGCCGCGCGCTTGGCCATCAACGTCGCACGCACACCGCGCATGCTCCGTGGCGGATGCCCAATTCCCGATGCACGAATCACCGCAACGTGCTCACGAAATACGGGAACCGGATGGCAGGGATGATTAAGCACCGCCCACATCATTGCACATCCAACCGCCATCATCATCGAACAACCCTCGCAAACTGCCGGTGTCGAACCCCGACCCCATGCAGCAGGACACGCCGGCGACAAAACGGTTAGAACGATTCCAAGAAGCAGGCGGACGTGATTATCGGTGCTCATGCCCCTCCCGCCCGATCATGTCCAAAAGCATGGCCGCAGTATTGGCTGAGGCGCTGCTTTCACAGAGCGGGCGCACCACTTCCGCCAGCTCTTGCGACATTGCCCGGCGAGCCTGTGGCGATTGGAGCAGCTCGATCGCACGCGTTGCAATCGGTTCGGTGGAGGTGTAATACGGCATGAACTCCGGGACGACTTCCCTGCCCGCAAGGATGTTCGGCAAGGAATAATAAGGCGTTGCAATCATCCAGCGCGCCAGCGCATGATAAAAAAAACGCGACGCCTGATACATCACGATCATCGGTTTGTGATGAAATGCCACCTCCAGCGTCGTCGTGCCGGAGGCGACCAATACGAGATCGGCGGCTTCGATCAACTCGCTGTGATCCTCTTCGTAAAGATCGCATGGAACACGGGAACTTGCTACCTGCCCCTCGATAAGGCGGGAAACGCGATCGTTGGCGACCGAGATTCCGAACGAAACACCTCCAGGCCCGACTCCCCGCGATACGATCCGGCGGGCCACATCGAGCTGTCCGGGAAGCACGGACGAGACGACCTGCTTTCGTGATCCAGGCAATAGCGCGACGATCAGATCGCCACGCCGGCGGATCGCATGAACCTTTTCGGGATCTGGACTTCGTCGGGCGAATTGGTCAGCAAGTGGATGCCCTACGAACCTGGCATCGATCCCCTGGTCTCGAAAAAATCGTTCCTCGAAGGGCATGATGCAGGCGACCCGATCAACACGGTGTCTCAACTTATAGATTCGATATTTTCCCCACGCCCACATCTGCGGCGCGATATAATACAAAACGGGAACCCCGGCCTGCTGTGCTCTTCCCGCAAGGGGCAAATGCAGCACGGGACTGTCAATACAGACACAAGCATCGAAATGCTCCATCCGTAGACGCCGTTCGCACGCCGCCAGCATCCGGTACGCGCGACCGGCGTTGCCCAACGCCCCGGTCAACATCGCCTGGTGCGAAGTCATGTCGAACACTTGCTCACACTGCTCGGCGAGCATTTTCGGACCACAGGCTCCCACGAAAGTCGCCCCCGGACTTCGCGCGCGAATTGCCCGGATGAGCGATGCGGCGTGGAGGTCGGCGCTTTGCTCGGCCACAGAAAGAAACACCTTCGGTTTCGAGCCGATCGGGGGGGTTCCCTCCGGTGCCACATTTTGCCACCGTGAAACGGAATCACCAGAGCAATCCGCCCCAGCGTTGTTGTCCCCTTCCAATCCCATTTTACGACCTACCGTGCCCTTTTTTGGATCATCATGCTCACGCGAGCCCAGAACGCTACGCCCCGCCGCCGCCGGGGTCAAACCACTTCCCCCCGGCGTGGCGGACACACGATCTGCGTCGGACACCTCCAAAAACGGCAGGGGCTGTAACCGAATCGGCGGTCTTGTCTGGCGGCGTGACAATAGATGTCTTGTCCCACCGTCCGGCGTCATTTTGAGCCCGCAGCCCGGCGTCATTTTGAGTCTGTCGGCGTGCCGACGAAGCCGCGCGGACTAAGGTCCGCGGCTCGCTGCGTCTGCTCTCTACAGGCGGTGATAAGCTCACCCCCCCCCCTTTACAAAGTGTGGGGTAAGCTCAAGTCCCCCCTTTACAAGGAGGGATATAGGGGGGTCACCGGGTTTTCGCCGTGCGATTCGCTCCCCCGCCGATTCTGTCACACACCAAAATGGCACGATGCACCGATTCTGGCTTGATTCTGCAAGCCAATCTGTTACATTGTCCCGTTCGAACAATTTGGTTCTGTTGTAACTGGGACTGGTCTTCAAATGCACTGGAGGTAGTTTTTTGGCTTCGGATCTGGTACGTCAATTGGTGGATTCTGGAATCCACTTTGGCCACCGCGTGAGTCGCTGGAACCCAAAGATGTCGCCTTACATCTACGGGAAGCGTAACGGCATCCATATCGTCGACATTCGTGAGACGGTTCGGGGTCTGTTGCGGGCGAAGAAGTTCATCGCGCAAGTGGTAGCCAAAGGGGACGATGTTCTTTTTGTGGGTACGAAACGTCAGGCAAAACTTCTTATTCAGCAGACCGCGTCGCGCGTGGCAATGCCCTATGTTTGCGAGCGGTGGCTGGGTGGAACGCTGACGAACTTCCGCACGATTCGTTCGCGTCTTGCGCGTCTCGAGGAACTCGAGCGCGAGGAGGCGGACGGGACGTTGCAGGAATACAGCAAGAAAATGATTGCGTCGCGCACGCGCGAGCTTCGCAAGATCAAGCGAAACCTGGAAGGGATTCGCAACATGGAGCGTCCTCCCAAGGCGCTTGTGGTTGTGGACGTGGAACGCGAGCGCAACGCGATCCGCGAGGCGAAGAAACTGAAGATTCCCACGGTGTGCCTGATCGATACCGATTCGGATCCGGATTTCGCCGACATTCCGATCCCCGGGAATGATGATGCGATTCGTGCGATCGAGGTCGTCCTTTCGCACCTTGCCGACGCCGTCGAGCAGGGAAAAAAGGCGCGGGGAGCGGTCCCCAAGGACGCAGAACAAAACGATCGAACGCGGCGCCGCTCGCAGCGCCCCGTCACGGCGCGGGCGGATGATCTTCCGGGATCATCCGAAGCGGAAAAAACCGCGACCGCTGTCGCAGATACCGCTCCGGAATCGGCGGGCGCCGATTTGACCCCGGCAGCGTCGACGAACCCGGAGACCACCCCGTAGCTCAAAGCAGGGAAAGGGAACCTTGCCGATCGCGGGGCGAGTTCAACCGATACATTTACCTGGCACAATGGATTCACAATGACAGGCCGGTTATCGAAATCCGGCCTGCTTTTCAAGCGGGACCAAAGAGGCGCAAGTTGAGCGTCAACAAGGCAGAAGGTGACGAAAAAAATGGCCACGATTACGGCACAAATGGTAAAAGACCTGCGAGCCAAAACGGACCTCCCGATGATGGAGTGCAAGCAGGCGCTGACCGAGAACGACGGAAATGTCGAAGCGGCGACCGAATGGTTGCGCAAAAAGCACAAGGGCAAGCTCGCCGAGCGGGCGGACCGTGCCACGGGCGAAGGACGTATCGGCGTCTACATCGACGAATCGGGAAAAGTAGGTGCGATTGTCGAACTACAATGCGAGACCACCCCGGTCGGCAAGAATGAGCTTTTTGTGGACCTGGCAAACGCCTTTGCCAAAAAGGCTGCGGAAAGCGGCGAGGCCTCTCCCAGCGTCGAATCACTGCGAAAAGATCCCGCGTTGGATCAACAGTTCACCGATGTCTACGGCAAGCTGCGCGAAACGATGAATCTAACCAAAGCGCAGCGTGTCACGGGCGAGTTTTTGGCATCGTACGTCCATCACGATGGGAAAAGCGGCGTTTTACTTGCCCTGGATGCTACACCGAAGTCGGACAAAAATATCGGCGGCGATCTTTGCATGCACGCGCTTTTCACCAAACCGTTGGCAATCAACCGCGAAGGTGTTTCGGCTGAAGCGGTAGCCAGGATTCGCAGTGACGCGATCGAGATGGCCAAGGCAGAGGGCAAACCCGATCAAATCGTCGAGAAAATCGCCGAAGGAAAGGTCAACGCATTCTACGGTGAGCGCGTTTTGATGGAGCAATTGCACGTCAAGACCGACGATTACCCCAAGACGAAAATCTGCGACGTACTCAAACAAGCGGGCGTCACGGCGGTCACCGGTCTTGCGATCTTCAAAGTCGGCGACTGATCATGCACTCTGTTTTACACCAGGGGGCGTCCATGCCCCCTTTTTTCATGCGCGGCGAACTCATGCGGTGGTTGCTCGATTGCCCGTTGCATGATAAAAGCTCCACGAACAGCAAACTCCAACGGAAGTCGCGCCATGGCAAACCCAAAATACAAGCGTGTTCTGCTTAAAGTCAGCGGGGAGGGTTTGTGCGCCACCGGGGCTACGGGAATCGACGGTGGTGAGCTTCGCCGCTTGGCGGACGAGATCAAGCTCGTCGTGGATTTGGGCGTCCAGGTGGGCGTCGTGATCGGCGGGGGAAATATCGTCCGCGGCGCAAACATCGCCAGGGACACCCCCATCGAGGAAACCACCGGTCACTACATGGGCATGCTCGCTACGATCATCAATGCCCTCTCCGTACAAGACACGCTGGAGTCGATCGGTGTCGCAACGCGCGTGCAGAGCGCCCTTCCGGTCCAAAACGTATGCGAGAACTTCATCCGGCGACGGGCCATGCGGCACATGGAAAAAAACCGGGTGGTCATCTTTGCAGGCGGAACGGGCAACCCGTTTGTCACGACCGATACCGGCGCCGCGCTTCGCGCTTCCGAGGTCAGGGCTGACGTGCTGCTCAAGGCGACCAAGGTCGATGGGGTATATACGTCCGACCCGATGAAAGACGCCGCCGCAACCCGCATCGAACACCTGGGCTATAATGAGGTAATCGACAAGCGGCTGAAGGTGATGGACCTGGCCGCGGTCGATCTGTGCCAACGCAGCAAGATCCCGATTATCGTGCTCGATTTGAAAAAAACCGGCAACATGCGCGCGGTCGTGTGCGGCGAAAACATCGGCACCATGATTAACGATCGGTAGAACGCGGGCAGGCGCTGCGCCCGATCATCATTCGATTCAAACGGCAGCTCAAAAGCCCATGTGCGTCCCCATCATCCCCGGACCCATTCCGTGCGCATGACCAAACGGTCCGCCGTCTTCCATGTGGTATTCCATCGCATCGCTCACGATGACCAACTCTTGCGTGTCACCATCGTTGTCAAGATCATCAACGTCGGGTGTCAATGCGAATTCATAAACGTCGTTGCAGGCGAAATCCTGGCCCAAAAAACCCGGAACGGCGATCCTGTTGTCCACCTCGTCGCCATCGGCAAGGTGACACCCAATCGCACCTGGTTGGTTCAGTGACCCGACGCCAATGATTTCCGCACACGGAATCTCAACCGCCACCTCCTCGCCGGCAGCCACATCCACGTCCATCGTCTGATCGGAAAATCCCATGTGCCCGGCGAAATAATAGAGGTGAAACGTGCCATCAACCTGCGAATCGTTGCGCAGCGTCACACTCATCACCTCGCCCGGAGCCGCCAGGTCATCCCCGGAGGAAAAGCCTACGTGAAGGGGCATGTGATCCGCATAACCGGTCATCAGCGGTCCACCGAACCCGTTTTCGCCACCAAACGCCTCTGCCACAGCAGTCGCTTTGGCAGCGACCACGGAAACGGTTGAGTCGCCTCCCGCAGAGAACACCCCCCCGACACAACCACTCAGATGAACAAGTGACCCGATGAATAAAACGATTCCGGTATCTCGTATAGCCATTTGTTTCATGCCCCTGAATACATGCACCTAGGACCACCTCTGGGCGTAGAGCCTCGTCACAACCCATCTGCCGACAATCGGCCTTTTGAATCCTCCGCGCAACTTCCGTTCCCCAAACGACGGGGCAACTCCCGTGCCACACATTCCATCAGCGCATGAAGCGTGCGTATAACAATGCCCGATTGAAATGACCCTGCATCGGCAGACCGACGGAGCGCTTGACCGCATTTACGTAGGCATCTTCACGGGCAAAGAGCCGACACCAGGCAACCCGCTGCATTTGACCGTCACCAGGTGAACCGATTCACCCGATTTTGCGAGTTGCGACTCCCCCATTCAGAATCGCGAATCAGGTCCGACGGTGTGCTGAACCGGACAAACTTACTTGGTTCACCGTCCCCCCCACACGCGACCCGGGTCAAAGCACCCCCCCGCCACGTGGCATTACCCAGGGAGTCCCGTGCGACACACAGGTGGCACGGCGCTTGCCGGGCAATTGGTTGTGCCGGTGGGCTAGGCGTGTCGATAGACTCCTGGGGCCAGGCGCCTCGGAGCAAGCGTGGACAGGGAAAGGCCGTTTCCACTTGCGAGCGCGCCGGTACCCGGCGATGGGATGGCCACCACGGTTTTTCCCGGCTCGCCGACGTTGTCAGGGCCGTATGCGTTTGATTGCTGGCGCAGGACCGGTATCCTTTCGCCCCTTGGCCGGTGCGGTGCAACGGAACGGTCCGGCAGCCAGACCGCAAACGCCAACAGCGCGGCGGCGGTTTGTGGTTATGGGTTTTTTTGAGATCCTCGTCGGTCCCGGTCGGACCCATGAGATCTTCAGGAAGAAAAAATGAAAATCGGTGTTTTGAAAGAGACGTTCCCCGGCGAACGACGTGTCGCCCAGGTACCAGATACGGTCCCCCTGCTCATCAAGGCCGGACACGAGGTTCTTATCGAGAGTGGTGCGGGAATAGAGGCCGGTCTGCCCGACGACGATTACAAGTCCAAGGGAGCGACCGTCACAACCCGCGCGGATGTTTTTGCCCAGGCTGATGTTCTTTTCCAGATTCGCGGACTCGGTTCCAATCCACAGGCGGGTCGCGTTGATTTGGAACTGATGAAATCGGGACAAACGATCGTGGCTGCCTTCGATCCACTCGGAAATGCCCAGGCCGTCAAAGACCTGGCGACAAAGGGCGTCATTGCTTTCTCCCTCGAACTCGTTCCAAGAATCACCCGGGCGCAGAGCATGGATATTCTATCCTCCCAGGCAACGGTCGCCGGGTATAAGGCCGTTCTGCTTGCAGCCAACACCGCGCCGCGCATGTTCCCCATGTTCATGACTGCTGCCGGAACGATTAGCCCCGCGCATGTGTTCATCATCGGCGCAGGGGTTGCGGGGTTGCAGGCCATCGCAATGGCCAAACGTCTCGGGGCCGTCGTCAGCGCCTACGATGTCCGACCGGCGGTGAAGGAACAGATTGAAAGCCTCGGTGGAAAGTTCGTCGAGATGGAATTGGAGGCAACCGCTGCCGAAGACAAGGGCGGTTACGCCAAAGAGATGGGCGAGGACTTTATCCGCAAACAACGTGAGTTGATGGCAAAAGTCGTGGCCGAAAGCCATGCCGTCATCACGACGGCTGCCATTCCCGGGAAGAAATCGCCCGTCCTGGTCACGGCGGAGATGGTCAAAGGAATGATGCCCGGTTCGGTCATCGTGGACCTTGCAGCGGAACGCGGCGGAAACTGCGAACTCACAAAGGCCGATGAGGTCGTGCTCGAACACGGGGTGACGATCCTGGGACCGACCAACCTTCCCAGCACGGTTCCGTTTCATGCAAGCCAGATGTTCGCAAAAAACCTTGTGACCTTCCTGAAGGAAATCACCTCGAAGGAAGGAACGCTCGACATTGATATGGAAAACGAAGTTCATCGCGGAACGCTCTTAACGCGTGACGGTGAGATCGTTAACGAACGCGTGCGGGGCATCTTGGACATGCCGCCCCGTGAGCCCTCCGCAAAACAGCAAGACCCGTCCAAAGACGTGGAGAAAAAGGAGTCGTAAATGGAAGGCAACGCTCCCGGTTTGGTTGCCGCTGCAACCGAAGCCGCGCCCGACCTGGTCGCTTTGCTCACGATTTTCGTGCTGGCGATCTTTGTCGGCTTTGAAATCATTACCAAAGTCCCCCCGACGCTGCACACCCCGCTGATGTCCGGATCGAACGCGATCTCCGGGATTACCGTGGTGGGTGCTCTGGTTTCCGCAGGGGCCGGTCACAGTACCCTTACGACGATCCTGGGGTTCCTCGCGGTGACCTTGGCCACGGTCAACGCCGTCGGTGGTTTTTTTGTTTCGCATCGCATGTTGTCCATGTTCAAAAAGAAGGGCTAACCAGTGGACCAAGCCACGATCAAGATGATCGAAAACCTGGCGTATTTACTCGCGTCGGTTCTTTTCATTTACGGGTTAAAGGGATTGACGCATCCTCGAACCGCCGTTCGCGGCAACCTGATCGGTTCGCTGGGAATGCTCGTCGCCGTCGTCGCCGTCATCGGCGCAATGGCCTATCGCGGAAAGATTCATTACGAATGGATCATCGCCGGTCTGGCGATCGGCTCTGTGGTCGGCGTGTATCTGGCGGTGAAGGTCCCGATGACCGGAATGCCGCAGATGGTCGGGTTGTTCAACGGATTCGGCGGAGCGGCCTCTTTTCTGGTCGCCGGTGCGGAGTTGGCGATCTCCGCCGGTGCCGCATCCGACGCCCCGAAGGGAAGCGTCCCAGCCGGGAACATGCAGATGCTCGTCGCCACGGCTGCCTCCGGTTTGATCGGATCGGTCACCCTCCTGGGAAGCCTGGTCGCCGCGGGAAAGCTCGCAGAGTGGAGATTCTCCCTGGGCGGCAAGCAGATTCGCTTGAGCAAGTCCATTCTCTTGCCCGGACGCCACTTCACCAACGCAATCGTGTTTCTTGTGTCCCTTTTGCTCTGCTACCTCATCGTCGTACATCCGACCACAACCGTTTGGTACTGGCTACTCGTTGTCGTTGCGGCGGTCTTGGGCGTCTTGATTACCCTTCCCATCGGCGGCGCGGACATGCCGGTCGTCATCGCGCTGCTCAATTCGTACTCCGGTTTGGCGGCGTGCGCAACGGGGTTTGTGATTAACAACAACGTACTCATCATCGCCGGATCGCTGGTTGGGGCATCGGGACTGATCCTCACAAGCATCATGTGCAAGGCGATGAACCGGTCGCTGGCCAATGTCGTTTTCGCAACGTTGGGACCAAGCTCAGACGCCCCTTCCGCAGACGACGTTTACGAAGGAAAGATCAAGTCGACCAGCGCCGACGAAATCGCCATGCTCCTCGATGGCGTCCAGCGCGTCGTGATCGTTCCCGGCTATGGAATGGCCGTCTCACAAGCACAGCACGCCGTGCGCGACTTCGCCAACCTGCTCGAGGACAGAGACGTCAACGTCGAATACGCGATTCACCCCGTCGCAGGTCGCATGCCCGGACACATGAACGTGTTGCTCGCCGAGGCGGATGTTCCCTACGACAAGCTCAAGGAAATGGACGAGATCAACCCCACGCTGGAAACGGTGGATGTCGCAATTGTGATCGGTGCCAACGACGTCGTGAATCCGGTCGCCAAGACCGACCCCGGTTCACCCATCGCGGGAATGCCCATCATCGAAGTTGACAAATGCCGTACGGTCGTTGTGATCAAACGCAGCCTGTCGCCGGGGTTCGCGGGAATCCCCAACCCGCTTTTTGCGATGGATCACACTTTGATGTTCTTCTCCGACGGGAAAAAGGCGTTTACGGAGCTGATCGCAGCCGTCAAGGAGGGGTAGTCCCCGCCTCGTTCTTTTCGGGTTTCGCTCTCTTTCGCCGCTCGGACGGCGCGACAAAACATCAACCGTTGCACCGCAAGCCAAGACCGCCGACTTTGTCACGGACCCCGGGGCTGCCTCTGTTCATACGAGGTGTGGACTGCGCCAATCCTTGCGGTAGGATGTCTCCACCGTTTCCTTGTAGTGGAGGTATCCTCATGTCGCTCAATGTCAAAGCCTTTACGGTTACGTGCGGTCTTCTTTGGGGTCTTTGTATTTTTTTTCTTACCTGGTGGCTGATCTTGTTTGGCGGAAAAACAGAAGTGCTCGGATCGCTGGGAAGCTTCTACATCGGCTATTCCGTCACGCCCACCGGGAGCTTTCTCGGTCTGGGCTACGGCATCGTCGACGGGGGAATCGGCGGGTTGATCTTTGCGGGCGTGTATAATTATTTCGTCTGCCGTTTCGCCGCGAAAACAACCTGATTTCAGGTCCAACGACGCCGATTTCTCCCCCGAGTTTGACACCGGTGACAATTCATGACAACATCTTCCTTAACCTTACATCTAAGTATAATATGTATGATGTAGGGGCCGTAAAGGCCACGAAAATACTCCGACACAAATCGCGGGAGAAACAATGATTCAGCCGGCAACGACTCGGACGCGGAAGAAAGAAGAGGGAAAAGGTGGCAAAGCGCGTCACCAAACGATCGGACAGGTGGCACGAGCGGCGGGCGTGGCGACGACGGCTCTTCGCTACTACGAACGCGAGGGAATTTTGAAACCGTCGAGTCGCACAGCGAAAGGCTATCGCCTTTACGATGAGGGATATGTTCGCCAGTTGGCGTTTATTCGCGCGGCGCAGGCTGTTGGGTTTACGCTTGATGACATCCGTACGCTTTTGGCAATCGACGAGACGACCTCGTGCAAACAGGTGCGGTCGATGATCGAGGCGCGCGTCGCGGAGATCGACGCCAAGCTCGCGAATCTGCGCCGCGTGCGTACAACCCTTATCGCGGCGCTGGAGCAATGCCGGAAAAGCAACAAGAGCTGCCCGGTGATCGCGGAGTTGAAAAACAGCCGACGAAAGGGCAACCCACGATGAGCCGGTGTCCAAGCTGCGGGCGGGTGATCGAGGTCGCCCAACAGGGTGTCAGCCGATCGGGCCGTGAAAAATTGAGTTCAAAGAACTATACGCGGAGACTTTCCGGGGTTCGAACGACGAGATTTCGGATTTCGGTCATATCCTCCATGGCGAAGCGAACGCCTTCGCGCCCCAGCCCACTGTCTTTGACGCCGCCGTAGGGCATGTTATCCACGCGCCAGGACGGCACATCTCCAATCACGACTCCGCCCACGTCCAACTCGTCCCAGGCCTTTTGGATTTTGTAAATATCACGGGTGAAGATCCCTGCCTGTAAGCCGAATACGCTGTTGTTCACTTCCGCCAGCGCATCGTCGAACCTCAAGAAGCGGGCTAAAACCGCCACCGGACCGAACGCCTCGTGCGTGCAAACCATTTGATCGTCGGGTACGTTTTCCAGCAGCGTGGCGTCGAGCATCGAACCGTTTCGCTGCCCACCACAGAGGAGCTTCGCCCCCGCGCTGACGGCGGAAGCGATCCACCCCTCAAGTCGAACCGCCTCGCTCTCGGAAATCATCGGGCCAAGAAAAGTCGCTTCGTCTTTGGGGTCGCCGGCGACAAGGCGACGGGTCCGCTCGACAAGACGCTCACGCAACTGCTCGTAGATGCCGTCGTGGATGAGAATACGCTGTACGCCGATACAACTTTGCCCGGACTGATAGAATGCGCCAAAGACAATGCGCGAGGTCACATCCTCCAGATCGGCATCGGCATCGACAACACAGGCCGCGTTTCCACCCAGTTCGAGCACGACCTTTTTCTTTCCCGCTTGGGACTTCAACGCCCACCCCACCGCGGGCGAACCTGTAAAGCTCAATAGCTTTAACCGCTCATCGGTGGTAAACGGACTCGCATGGTCCCGATGGCAAGGCAGAACCGAGAACGCGCCTTCGGGCAAGTCGGTTTCAGCAAGAACCTCCCCAATAATCAGGGCTCCGATGGGCGTACGACTGGCGGGTTTCAAAACGAACGGACATCCGACGGCGATGGCCGGCGCTACCTTGTGAGCGGCGAGATTGAGCGGAAAATTAAATGGAGAAATAAAAGAACATGGCCCGATGGGTACGCGTTTGAATACGCCGCGGTATCCCCGGGCGCGAGGGGAAATCTCCAGGTTCATCACTTCGCCGCCGATTCGCACGGACTCCTCCGCCGCGATCCGAAACGTGTCGATTAACCGCGTAACCTCACCACGACTGTCTTTGATCGGTTTGCCGGCCTCGATGCAGAGAATCGTAACCAACTCTTCACTACGGGCGGTAAAACGGGCGACACAATGGTTCAGCACTTTCTGCCGTTCATAAGGGGGCAGTCGTCGCATCGCACCGGCTGCATCGGTCGCAGCGCCAATGGCACGATCGATCGCGGCTGCGTCGGCCATGGCAACCCGCGTTGCGACATTGCCGGTGTACTTGTCGACCACCTCGAGGTCGGCATTGGCCGCGACGGGATGGTTGGCCAGATAATAAGGGTAGGTTTCGTTCAACATGGTTGATCCTTTGTTCCTCGGGATGCTCGTCCCCAAAAGAGCATGAGAGGTCACTCGGGTCAAGCGTATGTTCTTGTGGCGATATCCGGTAGGTCCGTGACGGTTGGGGTGGCCTTCTCACGCCCAATCTGTCATGGTGAGCGTAGCGAAGCATCTCTCCGACGGTATCGCACGATACCTGGGACTCTAGGAGATTCTTCGCCCCCCTACGGCGGGCCCAGAATGACACACAGTGGGATGATCCGCGAACGGGGGTGAGTGTCAACCATTGCACTGCAGATAGGGCCGCCATTTTTTGTTACGGACCCAACCTGCAATTGCAAGGTCGACGCTGCTTGAGCAATGGGCGAGATTCCACGATAATCACCCCGCCATGGAGACCACCAAGACAACCGACGCGCATTGCACCACACCGGGGTTTGACCGCGCCGCCATCATCGCAGATGGAAAGGCAGTTCTCCGCGCGGAGATCGAAGCCATTCAAGACGCGTTGAGCCGCTTGGATGACGCCTTCGCACAGGCGGTCGATGCGATCCTGTGCTGCAAAGGGCGTGTGTGTGTAACCGGAGTGGGGAAGGCGGGACTGATCGGCAACAAGATTCAGGCGACGCTTGCAAGCACCGGAACCCTTGCCTACTCCCTCCACCCCGTCGAAGCACTCCACGGGGATCTGGGAATGATCCACCATGACGACGTGGTCATCGCCTTGAGCAAGAGCGGAAGCTCGGAACTTATCGAGTTACTTCCGCGGCTTGCGGAGTTGGGTTGCCGCATCATTCTGCTAACCGCAAAATCGGATTCCGCGGCTGCCAGGCAGGCCGATTTCGTCCTCGATATCGGCCAGGTCCCGGAGGCTTGCCCGCTGGGTCTAGCTCCCAGTTCTTCAACGGCCGCCATGCTGGCGCTGGGCGACGCGCTGGCGCTTACGGTGATGGCGCTCCGTTCTGTACAGCCCGAGCAATACGCCAGCTATCACCCCGGCGGTGCGTTGGGACGATTGTTGATGAAAACCCCGCAGGTAATGCGCACGGGAGCCGATTGCCCAACGGTCTCGGATGAGGCTACGTTGGGGGAATGTTACGAAGCGATTCTGGCGGCCCCTCGCCGGGCCGGGGCAGCCGCCGTGGTCAATACCGATGGGCAACTCGTGGGAATCATCACGCACGGTGATTTTTTCCGGTTGTTCCGCTCGCAAAACCGTCCGGCGGAAAGGTGTGTGAAAGAGGTGATGACAACCTCGCCCAAATCCGTCGGCGGGGATCAGCGGGTCAATGATGCCCTTGCGATCATGCGTGAGCACGCCATCGACGAACTTCCCGTGGTGGACAAGTCGGGAAGGCTGATCGGCATCATTGACATTCAGGATTTGCTCGCAAAAGGGTTTTCCGTCCTCGAAAACACGTAGTGGTGGATCGCGCGTGGATGGATGTCTTGTGCGAACTTACGGATGGACGCAAAGTTTTCATCGGTTTGATATAGCGGTCGCAAACTTCTGCTTCATCGAAAAGTATCGCCTTCTATAACAAGGAAAAGTAAGATTGAGCGAGATCAGTACGCCAGCCATGCACGGTGACTCAAAACACTCCGCGACTCGCTTGATCGCACTGTTGGTTGGGGCGACCATTGCCGTTCCCTGCATTGTGGTTTCACTTTTAGCGCTCAACACTCCCGCGACCGTCACATATCTTGCTACTGCCGCGATCGTAACCATCGGAGCGGCGCTGGCGAATGCGAAAGCGCCGGTCGAATTGGCCGTCGTCGCAACCGAACAGCGAGGACTATTCATCTTGTGGTTGATTCTCACGAGCGTGGCGGTCTATCGCATCTCCTCGCTGGCGTTTTTCATGGAAGACCCATCGCTCGTTCAATACGCGTATCAGCGGTCCTTCCGCCCGCTTGATGACGCCGCCCTCACCAAACCCTTTTATCTCAAGCACAATTGCTCAACCAGCTACATGGTTGCCGCCTATGTCGCCGGTCAGCACGTGGACAATATCTACGATCGAAAATATTACCGCAACGCCGAGGAAAAAACGCCCGTCCATGAAACGATCGGGGAGACGTTTCATATCGACCAGTATCAGTACCCCCCGCCGTTTCTGCTGGGCCCGTACCTTGCCCGCGCAACCGGTCTGAACTTTTTTCAGCTTCGCTCGCTGTGGTTCGCCTTGAACGTTCTTCTTTACGTCCTGACCAGCGTGGCGCTGACAGTCTGGATTTGTGGTTGGGCGTTTTCTGCGCTGTGGTTGATTTGGCCCGGTGTATTGCTTTGCACGGCGTCGATTGTTGCGCTGCAGATCGGCAATGCGCACATCTTCATGGTCCTGATTTCAATCCTGGCGATGCTTCTTTTTGAAAAAAAGCATCATGCTCTCGGCGGAACTTTGCTTGCATACGCAACGCTCTCCAAGTTTTTTCCCGGTTTGCTAATCATTTACCTGCTGTTTCGAAGAAGTTGGCGAGCCTTTGCCTGGACAGCGGCGCTGTGTTTTGCTCTATCCATTGCCACGCTTTGGGTCTTCGGCGTTGCACCGTACAAAGCGTTTCTCGACTACCAGTTGCCCGCGATTGCAAGCGGAAAAGCGTTTTGGTTTGCGTTCGAGATGCCCCATGCGATGCTGGCCAACTCGTCGATCATGGGAATGCCTTATAAACTCAAGGGAATGGGAATTGCCTCGAAGTGGGATCCCAAGACGACCGCAAGCGTTGTCGTCTGGCTCTATACGCTCGTGGCGATCACCATTGCCGCGATCGCCGGATCCTGCCACGCCGCGACAAGGAAGGCATGTCCCAGGGGTTCGGACCCCGCTGAAGTGCGACTCTCGAAAGCCCGGATATGGGCGGCGTTGATTGTTTTAGCGCAGCTTCGAAGCCCGTTTCTTCCTTCAGGATACGGCGCTGCCGCGATATTGATTTTCTTGACGTTGCTACTGCCAGTTGAAAAGCCAGGACTGGTGCGTCTTTTGCTCATCGCCGCGGGCATGTCATTGTTTGCCACGCAGCTTCCCCTGGCCATCGGTCCAAGCAGCAGCGCATTCGATTTCGGTGTGAGTTTCCTCGCTACGGCGACGGCCGTCGTTGTGGCCATCACCGTGGCATTGCGGCGACCTCGATCGCTGCCCGACAGCCCGCCGGCTTCGGCGAGTTGTGTGCCTCTCTGAGATTTGATAGAGTTCGCCTCCCCGTGCGGCGTCGAGCAGCGTAACACGCCCGGGAGGGTCCGCTTTGGGGAAAATGGCACAACAACATTGCGACGTCTGCGTGGAAACGTACTCGTTGATGCCTCCTGGAAACCCGTGATTGCCGGAATCAAACGCCATGAGCAACATCAATACGCCCGACGCCGCAAACGACCCCTCCGCACGCCCCCTTCACTTTATTGAGGAGATCGTCGAAAAAGACAATCGTACCGGCAAATGGAAGGGGCGAGTGCACACGCGCTTTCCGCCGGAACCAAACGGCTACCCGCACATCGGACACGCCAAATCCATTTGCCTGAATTTCGGGATTGCTCGAAAGTACGGTGGCAAGTGCAACCTACGTTTTGATGACACCAACCCCGTCAAAGAAGAACAGGAATACATCGATGCGATTATCGAGGATGTTCGATGGCTTGGTTTTGACTGGGAGGACAGACTTTTTTACGCATCCGATTACTTCGATCAAATGTACGAGTGGGCGACTCAGCTTATCAAGGACGGCAAAGCGTATGTCTGCGACCTACCGTTGGAAAAGGTTCGCGAGCTTCGTGGGACGCTCAAAACGCCCGGACAAAACAGTCCCTACCGCGATCGATCCGTCGAAGAGAATCTGAACCTGTTTGAACAAATGCGCCAAGGGGCCTTTCCCAATGGATCGAAAACGCTGCGTGCCAAGATCGACATGGGGCACGCCAACATGAACATGCGCGACCCGATCATGTATCGGATCCTGCACGAGACCCATCCGCGCACCGGTGATGCCTGGTGTATCTATCCAATGTATGACTGGGCGCACGGGCTTGAAGATTCGATCGAGGGGATCACGCATTCCATCTGCACCCTCGAATTCGAGGACCACCGCCCCCTCTACGATTGGTTTCTCGACGCACTTTATGTGCATCATCCGCAACAGATCGAGTTCGCCCGTCTTGAGCTGACCCACACACTGATGAGCAAGCGAAAACTACTTGAACTCGTTCAGGAACAGCGTGTTTCGGGATGGGACGACCCAAGAATGCCGACGCTTCGGGGGATGCGCCGTCGAGGGTATCCCCCGGAAGCGATCCGCGATCTTTGCGATCGCGTCGGCGTTGCAAAGATGAAAAGCACGATCGATTTTGCACTTTTGGAACACTGTGTTCGCAACGTGCTCAACAAGACCGCCCCTCGTTACATGGGAGTGCTGAATCCGCTCAAGGTCGTCCTTGAAAACTACCCCGAGGGGCAGTGCGAAAAGCTGGATGCCATCAACAACCCCGAAGACCCGGCGGCGGGAACGCGTAAGGTCCCCTTCTCGCGCGAATTGTACATCGAACGCGATGATTTTATGGAAGACCCGCCGCGTAAGTTCTTTCGACTTGGTCCGGGACGCGAGGTGCGCTTGCGATACGCGTACTTTATTACCTGCACGAAGGTTATAAAAGACGAAAACGGGGAAATCGTGGAGCTTCGCTGCACGTATGACCCGACCACGCGCGGCGGCGACGCACCGGATGGGCGAAAGGTCAAAGGAACGCTCCACTGGGTTTCAGTCGAGCATGCGATTCCCGCGGTGGTTCGTCTCTACGAGCACCTTTTTACCGTGGAGAACCCCGGCAGCGTCGCCGGCGGGGAGGACTACCGCGCGAATCTGAATCCCAGCTCGCTCACTGTCATCAATCATGCGATGGTCGAACCCGCCGCTTCAAAAGTCAAAATCGGAACGCAACTCCAGTTCGAACGACAGGGGTACTTCTGCGTCGATCTCGACAGCGACACCGACGCGTCCCCCGCACGAATGGTTTTCAATCGAACCGTTACCCTCAAAGACACGTGGGCGAAGTTGAAGAAAAAGAGTGGCGTCTCGTAGGACGCACAGCGCACGGATGAACTGCTGTCGTCAACAAAATCCCGGCGAATCACGTCCGAGGTTTTGCTCGCACGTTACTCATTCCATCCCATTCAACTTTTCCAATCCCAGAAGAAGCGCCTGGGTTCCCAACTTGCCATGTCCCTGCGCTCGGACCGCTTCGTAGAGCTGTCGCGAAAGAGCAAGCCCCGGAAGCGACAGTTCCATCCGTGCAGCCTCGTCCAGCGCGATCCCCAGGTCCTTGATGAAATGCTCGACGAAAAACCCGGGGGCGAAATCGCGCTCGATCATTCGTGGTCCAAGCACGTTGATGCTAAATGACCCCGCCGATCCCGCACCGACCGAATCAATGACCGTCATGGGATCAAGACCGGCTTTGCGAGCGTACAAAAGCCCCTCGCAAACACCGATCATGTTCGTTGCTATTAGAATCTGGTTGACCATTTTGGTGTGCTGACCGCAACCCGGTGGTCCCTGATGAACGACCCTCTTTCCCATCTTTTTCAAAACCGGCATCACAAGATCGACGTGCGGTTTTTCGCCCCCCACCATGATCGAAAGCTTCGCTTCACGCGCGCCGACATCGCCTCCGCTAACAGGCGCGTCCACCGCGCCAACGTCTTTGCTTCGCGCCGCCTCAAAAACCCGTACGGAAAGGCTGGGCCTCGTCGTGGTCATGTCGACGATGACTTGCGGCAACGTCTTGGCTGCGAGCGTCCCGGTCGATCCCAAATGTGTCCGCTCAACGTCACGAGGGAAACCAACCATCGAAATTGCAACGTCCATACCGCTGGCCGCTTCCGCCGGCGTGTCAGCCCATTGCGCTCCGCGATCCAGCAGTGGTTGCGCTTTGCTCTTGGTCCGCGAGTGAACCGTGAGCTCAAAACCGGCATCCAAGAGATGTCCGGCCATCGGGAATCCCATCACCCCCGTACCAACCCATGCGACTTTCTTAATCCTTTTCATTCCATCCGATCCTAATCGACTTTGACCGATCCCGGAAGCTGCGTTTTTTGTTTTGACGGATTGACAGGGGCCGTGACAACAACGCCCCGGTCACAGACGTAAGATCGCTCGGGTGAAGTGGACCACACGGGTCATCGTGGCTCTTTGAATTGACTGCTAGCGCGACAGCAGATACAGGGCCATCAAAGGCCCATTCATCAAACGCACCACGTCCGGAATCAGTAGACACAAAACGACACCGCACGACAAGTATCCGACTCCGCGAGAAATATGCCTGCCCACTCCAATGCTCGCGACCATTTCTCGCAGTTCAGTAAGCGCAACGGGCATCCAAATCATCACCGGCAACACACAAAGTCGAAGATCAAGAGGCGCTCCCACAAAGGCCAGGAACAATAAATACATGGCCACCATTGTCCACGACGATAGCACCGACTGGAAAGCACCCTCTTGAGACAAACGCGCTCGAATCGAGGAAAAACCAACGACGCCCAGAAACAACAACGGAAGCAATGCCGTCAGGTCTCGATGCACACCGGCCAATCCGCCGCCAATCGTAGGCCACGAAAAAACGGACCACCCATATCCACGTCCGGCGAATAACCCGATGATCCCACCCAGCAGGATCAAACCCGACGCCCGGTGCGATTTGCGCCCGCTGAGCCCCGCACACACCAGCGCAACGGGCCACGCAAACGCCGTCACGTCGCATGCGCACGCGATCCCCGCCGCGACCCCCGCCATGACACACCACACCGCCTCACCCCGACGCGCCGCAATAACGGAGAAAACCGTCGCCATCAGCGCCGAATCTGCACGCACCTCAAACCGAACCGACTCAACCGCAAAGGGGAAAAAACCCGCAACAAACAGCGCCGACACAACGATCGACCAACCGCCGATCGCGCTACGATCCAATGAAAAAACCACGCCCATCACAAAAAACATCACGACGATCGTCGCACAGGATCGAAACGCCCACCCAACTCCGTCGAAACCCTGCTTGACATGGTACGCTTCCGTGAGTGACCCGATCACAGCCAGAAGACCACCGGATGCCATCATCAATCCCCATTGCATCCGCGGCGACAACGTCACTTCCCCCTCCCGTCTTGTTCGAGCGGAATCGGCGCGGTTGGCGTATTCATGCGAGCCGCAAAATTGTGAACCTCGTCGCGGTAATTCATCGTACCGATGCGACTTGAAGCCGAAGAAAACAAGGGCATCGCCGCGAGAATCAACCACACAAGCGTCGTTCCACCGGCCCATCGCCATACTTTCACACGCGCAGAATCACGCAACCGCGACACACGCTGACAAAACATCGACAACCCAAACCCCGAAAGCAGGACCAACGGCGCCACAATCTGCTGATAGTAATGCGTCGCAGGTTTTCGCATCGCCACAAGCGTTGCAAGTTCCACGACCAGCCAGACCGTCAATAACACGGTCGCGCATCGCGATGCCCTTGAAACGATCGCTTCCCCAGAATCATTTTCACCGGCGGCTTGCGGAGAATGACCGCGCCGCGTCGCCACCGCCAGCGCGATCATCCAAAACGCCGGAACCAGCGGCGAGATGTTGTACCACCTTGGCCACGTCCAAGGCGGTAGCGCCGCGTGAGAACTCGTTCGGTTGAACAGCCCTTCCAGATGAACGCCCAGCCATCCCTTTCCCCACAGGTACCCCGCAACCGGAGCAAACGCAAGAACCACCCCAACCCCAATTGCAAACACACTACCAACGGCAACCAACCGTCGCGAAACATCCTCCCTCTTTCCAAGACGGGGCGAAGAAGGAAACAACCCGCCCACGATTTCCGCAACAACCAATGCCAGAACCAACCCGATGGCACTTTGCTTGATTAACAGGGCCACGCCAACGAAAAAGCCAACCAAGATATTCCTGCGAAAAGGTCGCGACAGTTTCAAATAGGCGAGAACCGCGGCCAGCATCGGAAGGGCCATGTAGTTTTCGTTGAGGTTGAAACCATCGGTCGTGAAATCCAGCGAATTGTAGATATTATGCGCAAGCACGAAAAACATCGTCAAGACCCACGCGACACGCGAACCGTGAAGATAGCGCGCGATCAAAAAGAACACCGCATAAGCGCCAAGCAAAAACGCCGACTCCAAGGGCACAAGTGTTAGCCGCGTCGGCTCCCCGGGAATGACGCGATACATCCACCCGGTCAGCATGGCCTGTCCCGGAGGTTTATCGGCAACGAGATCCGCCACCGTCGCTCCGCGATTCCATAGCTTGTACGCGGCGATCGAGTACGTGTAGCTATCGACCTTGAACGGATGACAGATCGCACACACCCGCCCCGCGAGGTGAACGATGATGATAAGCAGGAAAATGACTGATGCCCGGGGCATCACCTGATCGTAACCTCAGATCGTACGACATCAAAGTCTCTCGGGAAAACATGTCCTTCGTGAACCTTGGCGCACCAGCGGATCAAGCAATCTCAACCCATCGGTTGCAACTGAAAGACAACACGACCTCCCATTGGAGGGTCTCAACGGCGTAAGTTACACCGGTTGATCACGAGGCTCTTCTTTGCACGCGCGACGCCGCAAAATCCGTGTAACATTGTTTTTCGAAATGACCACGGCGCGATGAAAACCCCTCTATAATCCCCTCGAAACGATCTCCAGGATGGCCTTTTCCTTCTCGATGGCATCCGCTTGGATTGTCTCCGCTTTTGCAAGAAGATTGTCGATCCACGCCTTGTCATCAACGTCTTTGGCGTTGATTTTCACGTTCATGTAGGCGCCCATCACCGCGCTGCGGGCTGCGAGCGCTCCCACGCCCGCGTCCGAAACCGAATTTGGGTTGCCCGTCTCCGCCATCGCGGCGATGACTTCCATCGACGCATGCGCAACCTCCATCACACGAAAGGGAATCTCGATTGCTCGCTTGGTGGCATCTTGAATAGCCTTATTTTTCGTTTCTTTTTCCAGGTCGTTTCCTGCAGGCAATCCAAACGCAGACATCATGGCATTAAACGCATCGGTGTCGTCATCGATCAAGCGCAGCAGTTCGTCGTGATACCGTTTTCCCTTGTCAGCCCAATCGGAAAACTCTTCCCAGCGATCGTCCCATCCACGTTTATGTGACGAGAGATTTGCAACCATCGTCGCCAGCGATGCGCCCATCGCACCCATCGCCGCAGAGATCGAACCGCCACCCGGTGCGGGCGATTCGCTCGCGGTTTCATGCACGAACCCGGCCATTGTCAGATCGACCAGACGTTTTCTTGTTTTGTCTGCAATGGCGTACTCAATAATCTTTTCTTCGGGTTTGAAAGGATCAAGATCATCAAGCCCCAGAGACTTGACCGCAATTTTAATCAGCTCCTCGTCGCTGACGCCGATGGAACGCCGCTGCTTTTTGAGGAAATAACGTCCAGCGTCGAGCATGGCCTTTAGCGGAATCAGCCCGACCAGCTCCGAACCGGTTACGCGAACACCACGTTTTTGAGCAGCTTGGCAACACGCATCAAAACACTCGTGAACCGACGTGACGGCGATGTTGGTCAGATTGACCGAAACCTGAGCAATCCCGTATTCCTCGATGAACCAACCGATACCCTTGACGCATTTGAGTTTTCCGGGAATCCAAACGTCGTTTCCGTTTTCGTCCTTAACGACCGGACCGGTGAGCGAATTGCCCTCGCGCTTTTTGCGACCCTTTTCGCGAATATCAAAAGCGATGGCATTCGCCCGCCGCGTTGACGTCGTATTGAGATTGACATTGTACGCCACGAGAAAATCGCGGGCGCCGACGGCTGTGACACCGGACCGCGCATTGAACCCCGCCGGTCCGTAATCCGGTTTCCACCTTGGATCTTTGAGCCTTTCGGCGAGACCCTCGTATTCCCCCGCACGACACACGGCCAGGTTACGACGTTCCTCTTGCTTCGCGGCGTATTCGTAGCAGTAGATCGAAAGACCAACTTCTTCGCCCAAACGCTCCGCAAGCCGATGCGCAAGAGAAACAACCTCGTCCATTGTGATGTTGGAGACGGGAACCAGCGGGCACACGTCCATCGCTCCAAAACGTGGGTGTTCCCCCTTGTGTTTGCGCATGTCGATCAGTTCGGCGGCTTTTCGTCCCGCCAGAACGGCCGCGTCGAGGACCGCCTCGGGTGAACCAACAAATGTAACGACGGTGCGATTGGTGGCTTTTCCCGGATCAACGTCGAGCAGTTTCACCCCCTCGACAGACTCAATCGCACCGGTCATTTGACGGATCACCGCTAGGTCGCGCCCCTCGCTGAAGTTGGGTACGCACTCGATAAGCTGTTGATTCATGGCATGGTCTCACTTTTTGATTCTGTACGCGGCAGTCACCTGCCGGATCAACCAATCGTACTTGATCTGGTGGATATAGCGATAGGAAAACCCGTCGCCTGCTTGATCGCAAACGACGGGTCTTGGACCCCTGGAAAGCTCGAGTTGCCTCGCGCGTCAACGTACGCAGTAAAACGGGCGACGGCGAAAGCGAACGGCAAACAGGGCGACAAACATCAGGCCAAGTGGCAACATCCCCGCAGCACCACACGCCCCACCCGAGGAGCTGCCTCCCGTTCCGCCGCCCGACGAACCGCCACTTCCACTCCCCCCGGTTGATCCACACGCGGAGAACTCGCCGTCAAAGTTAAGATCACGGACAAAAATATCATCCACGCCGTTGGTATCACCGTCGACGAGGTTGCTCGCCTGACTTACAAATGCGACGAATGCTCCCCCATTGGAGATCGAAGCACGCTCACTGTCGTTGTCACCTTCGGTGCCGGCTCCGCAAACGCTCACCCGGGTTGTTTTCCCTGTCTGTCGATCGTGAACGAATACGTCGTTTTGCAGGTTGGTGTCCCCGGCAACGATGTTGGTTGCAGTGCTGTGAAACACCACGAAACGCCCATCCCCGGAGATCGCAGGCGAGGAGCTGTTCCCATCCCCCGCGACGGTGAATCCGAGGCTGATGAACTCAATCCCTGCAACCCCCTGATCGAATATGCCGTTTCCGTCCGGATCACGATCTTGCAGGTAGATGTCCTCGGACAGGTTGGTATCACCGCTGTTGAGGTTGGTGGCGGTACTGCGAAAAACCACGAAACGTCCGTCATCAGACATCGCCGGTCTTGTATTGTCGCCGTTCGGCTCACCCCCTGCGGGGGGTTGGCCCATTCGTGCGACGCTCTGGTCGATCAGGCTTTTGACATAGACATCACGAAAATTGTTCGTGTCTCCCGCAAGCAGGTTGGTTGCGTCGCTGAAAAAGGCGACGTAGCGCCCATCACCAGAGAGCGCCGGACGATCGCTCTTGCCGTTGCCCCCCTCTTCGGACTCGCTTTCGCTGGCACGAATCGTCACCCCGGTCATCGTATCGTGAACGAACACGTCACGCTCGGCGTTGGTGTCGGAAGCGACAAGGTTGGTCGCGTCACTGTTGAATCCGACGTAGCGCCCGTCGTTGGAAATGGTGGGTCGGGTGCTGTCGCCATTTCCCGGATCGCCACCGGTTGAAATGCTGACGCGCGTTGTCGTTCCGTTGCCCTCATCGAAAACCCCGTTTTCGTCCGGGTCGCGATCGCGGACAAAAACGTCTCGCCATCCCGTGCAGGTCGGACAATTCACCGCGTCGAAAACCGCAGAATCTCCGCCGGCAAAGTTGCTCGAATCACTGTAAAAGGCGACGAAACGCCCATCGCCGGAAATCACCGGACGACCGCTGTCGGCATTGCCCTGTGCTCCGGACGAACTGACACTCACTCGAACGGTGTCACCGCTGATCCGATCGAACACAAAAACATCGAGAACGCCGTTGGTGTCGCCCGCGACAAGCGTCGTTGCGTCGCTTTCGAAAACGACGTAACGACCGTCGTCGGATATCGCCGGGCGACCGCTGTCCATGTCACCCTGCGCACCCGACGAGCTGACACTCGCACGAATGGTCGCCTGCCCGTAAACCGCATGGGGATGCGCAACCACGCCCGAAACGGCTATCGCGATGACAGTAAGCAGGGAATCGAGGTTCCGCCGGTACTGCCCCGAATGATCCAGAAATTGTTTCGTCTTCAACGCCAGTTCCTCCGTGAACAGTTATGGTAATCGTCCCGCCGATTCAAGCGGATAAGTGTACTGCCGAACCTCAGCCGGTGCTTGCTTCGACGGGTGCTGGTGCCAAGCGCACATTTTCGAAGGCCCTGAAAGCCTCCCGCTACGCTATCTTCGTCTTTTGAGGGTAGTTAGCCCCAGAAAACAAAAGAGCATCGGAACCATCCCCATGGCTCCGCAGGGAGAAACCGGCGCCGGCGAATCGACCGTCCCGTCACCCGGAACAGACTGCCCCGTGTTTCCACCCTCCCCAGCCCCGTTTCCAGGATCGTTGTTGCCCGTGGCTCCGCCGTTGTCAGGGGGCGTCGTGTCATCACAGGCATCACCGATTCCGTTGCCATCCGCATCCGCCTGGTCTGCATTGGGTATAGCATTGCAATTGTCGATACAATTTGGGACTCCGTCCCCGTCAACGTCGGTATCGAGCTTCTGACAGCCACACTCGCCCGGCTCAATCTTGAAGGGGCTGTCCGGGCAGTGGTCGTTGCAATCGGGCGTTCCATCGCCGTCGCTGTCTTCCTCCGATTGACCACACCCACATACGCCGGGAGCTGTTTTGTTGGGGTCGTTCGGGCAGGCATCCTCACAAACAATGTTCCCGTTCCCGTCATCGATATCGGGAAATCCACAACCGCAGACCCCCGGAGCTGTCTTATCGGGGTCATTGGGACAGCCATCCACGCAGACCACCCCCCCTTGACCATCGTCGGTGTCGGGAGTGCCACACCCGCAAACGCCGACCTTGATCTTGTTGGGGTCGTCGGGACACTCGTCGCTTGCGTTGGGTGTCCCGTCGCCGTCGCGGTCGTCGTCGCAGGCATCACCGAGCCCGTCACCGTCAAGGTCGCTCTGAGAAGCGTTGCCAACCGTCGGACAGTTGTCCTGCGCGTCGGGAACACCATCACCATCGGAATCTGGCGAGCCACTACTTGCATCGACGACTCGGACAAACACATCCTGAAACCCGTTCGCATCGCCAGGCACGAGGTCGGCGGCAAGACTGTGAAAGGCGACCACGCTTCCGTCGGCGGAAACAACCGGTCGTGAGCTGTCTCCGTCTCCTGCCGCTCCCGCAAGGTTCGTGCTGACCAGCGTAACGATGGAACGATCGCGATCGTAAAGGTACACCTGCTCGAAACCGGCACCCGCGCCCAGTGCGGCAAGGTTGGTCGCAACACTTCGAAACGCGATGAACCGACCGTCAGACGACATCGAAGGAACCGAGCTTGCCCCGTTGGCTTCGCTGCCGTCGGAAGCGATGCTGACGCGAACGGTCGTAACGTTTGCTCGATCGCGCAGGAAAACGTCGTCTGCCCCATTGGCATCATTGCCAATGAGATTGGATGCTCCGCTGCGAAAGGCCACATATCTCCCATCTGCGGAAATCGCCGGTCTGGAACTTGCGCCGTTACCCGGGGTTCCATCCGTCGCAATACTGACTCGTTCAGTCTTGCCGGTGGTGCGATCATGGACGAACACGTCGCGCACACCGGTGCAACTAGGACACAACAGCAGATCGAACGTGGGTACGTCACCGTCAACGAGGTTGCCTGCGTCGCTGAAGAACGCGACAAAGTTACCATCGGCTGAAATCACGGGGCGATCGCTCTCGGCATCGCCTGGTTCTCCGCCGGTTGAAACACTGACGCGTATTGTCGTTCCGTTGCCTTCATCGAAAACGCCGTTTTGGTCGGGGTCACGGTCACGAACGAAGATATCTCGAACGCCATTGAAGTCAGAGCTGACCAGCGTCGTGGCGTTGCTTCTGAAGGCTATGTAGCGCCCGTCGGCTGAAATCGAGGGCATATTGCTGCTCTTGTCGCCGTGTCGCCCGTCCGTCCCGATGCTCACAAGCTCGGTTGTTCTTGCAGTTCGATCATAAACGAAAATATCTCGCTTCCCATTTGTGTCGTCCGGGATCAGGTTGGTTGCATCGCTGTAAAACGCAACGAATCGTCCGTCGGCGGAAATGGTGGGCCGATCGCTTTTCCCATCAGCAGGAACGCCGCCGACGCCCCAAGTGATCAGTTCGACCGTACCGGAATCGCGGTCGTAAACGAAAACATCGGCGACCAAGTCGATATCACCTGCGACGAGATTGTCCGCCTTGCTGGTGAAAGCGACAAACCGACCGTCCGCAGAAATCGACGGTCGACGGCTCTCAGCGTTTCCCCCGACTCCGGTTGGACTTTCGCTTACGCGAGTCACGGTTTGGCCAAACGCGGCGCCGCTTGCAGTCAAAAACGCCAGGATCAACTGGCAACACCGAGTCCTACCTGCCGACCTTTTTTCACGCCCACACACTTTTCTCTTGCCTCTCCCGACCTTTACCATCAGATCCCCCAATGAACCCTCTCAAGCCCCGCGACTTGCGGCGCATCAATTGCCCATCAAAAACCCCTCGATGATCCCCTGGACCACCCCACCGATCGCCCGCTCGAATCCCCGTGACACCCCCCCCGTGACACCCACACGGACCGCGTCAATGTTCGTGCAACCCAGCACCAGACAACATCCCGCCGCCAGCACCAGCCATGATCTGAAAGACCGCTTCATTCAATCACCTTCCTCTTCCTTGAGGAGCGCCTCGAGTTTAACAACGCGCTTTTCCAGTTTCTTCAACCGCTTTTTAAGCCGGTCTGGTTTCTTGGGAGCCTTCCACAGCGGGAACGAAAAATCAACAAAAACCGAATTGTCGTTGTTGCCGTTCCCATCGTCCGTGTCGCGTCGCCGATACGTAATTCCGGTTTTGACCCCGCCCTTCCATTTGAATTCCACACCCTGTTGAACGGTCCACTGAACGCTGTCGGTCCGCTTGGTCCCACGGTGTTTAAAGCTCGGTCCAAACTTCGATCTACTCCGAACCTCCTTGAGCCTGCTGCAACCGCCCAAAGCAAGCAGGCTGCAACCGAAGATCACAATACCGAAAGTTTTGGTCATCGTTCTTCCGATTCGTCCGCGAATTTGATCTTTCTCAAGCACAGCATACCCGCGGTGTTCCTCGGAATCTAGCGGCTAACCCGGGCATACCGCCGGGCACGTAAACGGAACGGATTTCACAGCATCCACCGTTGAAACAACATCCTGAACATTTAACAGATCATCGATGACGCAGGGAAAGATATTCGCTCCCTCAAAGGTGACGGTCTGATTGAAAAACTGTTTCACGCCGTCAACCGTCGTTACGATATCTTGGACATTGACGAGCTTGTCGTCGTTGGTATCCCCCCACATCCAAGTTGTGGCGCTGGTGCCCGCCGAGACAACAACCGTGCCTCCGAAATCGCAGACGGTGTGTGCGAAGTATTTCGTCCCCGGACGAATGCTCTCCCCATGTACGGGCACCACACCCCACTGGGAACCGGTCAGGAAAATCGGCGAGCTGCCAAGAAGACCAACGCTGCAGGATCCCTCGCATACGCCTCCCTGGCAATCGCTTGGGGTAAAACAAGGAGCCCCCATCAACGGACCGTTGCCGCACGTCTTGGGACAGTCAGCGTCCGTAGCACACGCCAGCCCGTCATTGGCGCCGCCAAGACAGACACTCTGGGTGTATTCCCCCAGACAAGACACGCTCGGATCATCGCAATGACCGGTAATGAAAATGGCAATGGGCGTTGCCCCCTGGTCCACGGGGGTGACGCTCAGGTACCGCCCGCCGATCGACGTCACCGTGGGCGGAAGGCATCCTCCGCACGAATCGGTCGCTTCGTCGCACGTTGCCTGGTCGGGGCATGGATTTCCCGTCGTGGAAGTGCAGGTATGATCAAAGACGCAACCGAGGGTCGCATCACAGACCTTGGCGGCACAGAACAACCCCGTGTCACACGCAGTGTCGTCGGGCGTGTGAACGCAGACCGATAGACCCGAAACGACTTCGCACGTATCAACCGTGCAGGCAACGCCGTCGTCGCACTCCGAAGCATTCGTACAACCGGCTGCGCAAGTCCCGCCGATGCAGACCTCGCCCACGCCGCACTGAACTGGCGCAAACTGGCACGAACCGGTGGTTGCATTACACGTTCCGACCATGCACGGATCGGGAGAGGTGCAATCTTTAAGAGTATTATCACATAACCCCGTGGCCTGGTTGCACACATCGACCGTGCAAGGGTTCCCATCGTTGCAGTCGCCGGATTGAGTGCATTGGCCCGGAGTGAAAACGCAGGAAGGTTCGCATCCGTCCCCGGGGGTTTGATTGCCGTCGTCACACTGCTCCAACCCTTCCACCACCCCGTTCCCGCAAACCGAAAGCTCACGGTAGAAGACGTCGCGGACCAAGTTGCCGTCACCGGGAACGAGGTTTGAGGCGTCGCTGTAAAACGCAACCGTGGAGCGGTCTGCTGAAATCTTGGCGCCGCCGCTGGCGTTGTTTGCCTCAATCCCGGAGTTGTCCACGCTCAGGCGAATTGTGTCGATGGCCCCTGCCTCGTCGAACACGCCGTCCCCGTCCGAATCGCGGTCGTGAAGAAAAACGTCCGCAAGCAAGTTCGTGTCCCGTCCGACCAGATTGACCGCAAAACTCCGAAACGCCACGAATCGACCGTCGACGGATATCGTAGCATCGTCACTGTCGCCTGGAAACTGATCGGGGGTGTTTCCCTGTGTTCCCGAAGAGCTAACGCTGACTCGCTCCGTCGTGAGGGCATTGAGATCCCGTACGAAAACATCTTCCGCGTAATTCGTGTCCGACGCGACAAGGTTCGAGGCGGGCCCGACCATCGCGATTACCGAAGCGTCCGCGGACAGCTTGGGGCCACCCGTTTCACGATCCCCGGCTACACCGCCCGTGGAAACACTGACTCGAATGGTCGTTCCATTTCCCTCGTCAAACACCCCATTTCCATCGGGGTCACGATCCCGCAGGAAGTCGTCGCGCCAGCCGGTGCAGGTCGGACAGGTGGTTGCGTCATAAGACGGGTCGTCGCCGGCCACAAGATTGTCAGCCTTGCTTCGGAATCCTACAAAACGACCGTCGGCGGAAAGGGTCACACGATCCGACCCGAAATCGCCCTGCGCGCCGCCGGTTGCAAGACTGACGCGCGTGGTGACACCGGAAATGACATCGTGAACAAAAACGTCCGTCTTGCCGTTGGTATCAGCACCGACCAGGTTCGTCGCCTCGCTTACAAACCCCACATAGCGGCCGTTTTTGGAAATCTCCGGACGGAAGCTGTCGGTGTCGCCCGCGACTCCCGCGGTCGAAACACTCACGCGCGTGGTGGTCGGAACATTTTGCGCGGGGGTCAGCTCGTCGAAAATACCATTCCCATCCGGATCGCGATCGCGAACGAAGATATCCGCCCACCCAACACAACTCGGACAGGTCACGCTGTCAAACGGAGGGTCATCCCCCGGGACAAGGTTGCTCGCTTTGCTCCAAAACGCCACAAAGCGACCGTCCGCGGATATCGCCGATTCATCGCTGTTGCCGTCAGTTGCCTGAACTCCCGAGGAGCTTACGCTGATGCGAACCGTCCGCAAGTTGGCAATATCGCGCACGAAAACATCCTGCAATCCGTTTGTATCACCCGCAACAAGGTTGGTGGCCGTACTGCGAAAGCTCACGTGCAGACCGTCTTGTGAAAGTGCCGGTCGCGTACAAGGCCCGTTGGCCGGCGTACCGTCGGTTGCGACGCTGACGCGGGTGGTGGCGATCGCCCCCGGCTCAGGCTCATCAAAGATGCCGTCGCCGTCCGCGTCCCGGTCGTGAACGAAAATGTCACGAACGCCGGTACACGAGGGACAAAGCACCGGATCGAACGGAGGCTGATCCGTTGCGATCAGGTTGAACGCGTCGCTGTAGAAGGCCACGAATCGACCGTCCCCGGAAATCGAAGGTCGGTTGCTCAGTCCGTTTCCCTGAACCCCCGCCCCGCTTACGCTGACACGTACCGTCGTCCCGTTGGTGCGATCACGGACGAAAATATCCGTTGCAAGGTTGGTGTCCCCGGGGACGAGGTCATCGGCATCGCTTGCAAAGGCAACGTACCTTCCCGTCGTTGAGACGGAAGCGCGAACGCTGTCGGGACCGGCGGCTTCGCCCTGCTCGCCCGTCGGGCTGATGCTCACGCGAATCGTCGTACCAAGCAGACGATCCCGGACGAAGACGTCATCCGCGTTGTTGGTGTCGGAAGCGACAAGATTGTTGGATGCACTCTTGAAAACCACGTAACGCCCGTCCGATGAAAGCTTGGGTCGACTGCTGGCACCGTTTCCGGGAGTTTCATCCGATGCAACGCTGACCCGCTCCATCGTCGCGTTTCCCTCATCGAACACCCCGTTGTTGTCGGGGTCGCGATCATAAACGAAGGCATCCTGCACGCCCGTGCAGAGCGGACAGGTATTGGGGTCGAAGGTCGGCGTGTCGCCGGGAACAAGATTCGCCGCGTTGCTATGGAACGCGACCAGACGACCATCGGACGAAATGGAGGGTCGATTGCTGTCGGCATCCCCCTCCACCCCGCTCGAACTCGTGCTGACCAGAATCGTGGTGTTCAAAACCAGATCGCGAACGAAAATATGATCGACACCGCTTGTGGTGGTGGCAACGAGGTTTGTGGCGCGACTTCGAAACGCCACGTAGCGTCCGTCAGCCGAAATAGCCGGGATGTTGCTACGCCCGTTGCTCTCACCGCCGCCAAATGCCACGCTCACGCGCGTGGTCGAGATTCCACCGGGTTCATCGAAGACGCCGTTGCCGTCCACATCACGGTCGTGAACGAAAATGTCCTTCTGTCCGTTGGTATCGACGCCGGCAAGGTTGGTCGCATTGCTTGTAAAGGCAACGTATCTCCCGTCTGCTGAGATCGACGGTCGGTCACTCTTTCCATTGGCCTGCGCACCGGAAGAACTGACGCTAACACGAATCGTTGTGGACGTACTCCGGTCGCGAATGAACACGTCGCGTACACCGTTGTTGTCGCCTGCCACGAGGTTTTCCGCATCACTGTAAAAGGCGATGTAGCGACCATTCGCGGAAATGGAGGCGCGGGAACTCGCCAATGCCCCCTCGATTTGTGATGAACTGACACTGGCGCGATTCGTCGTGGCTCCCATGGCTGGGCTTAACAGAAAGCTCATGGGCACAACGATCACAACCGCCACGGTGATGATTCGTCGAATCATTCCAATCAGACTGAACCCCTTCATCATTTCCCTCCAAGCAACCAGGTGGGTAGCAAAAGCGATTTGCAATCCAAGACCAGTCGGAACCACAAACAGTGCAGCGCGTCCCCCGCGTAGGCAGCACTCTTACTGTGAGACCGACCCGAGGACACTTCGCCTCAGCCGCTGATTCTAGGAGGCGGTGAAAAGGTGTTCCATGACTATAAGAACGCTCTGATATATCG
>Ga0114931_10000493_pt1 | contig 47826 bp, 41 predicted proteins | sample 2SBtaG_FD_89579 | JGI IMG/M metagenome (GOLD analysis project Ga0114931, IMG submission 89579) | Deep subsurface microbial communities from Kolumbo volcano to uncover new lineages of life (NeLLi) - 2SBTROV14_V59a metaG | ecosystem: Environmental > Aquatic > Marine > Volcanic | place: Kolumbo... | reverse complement strand
TCGGCTCATCACATCCTGGGGCTGAAGTCGGTCCCAAGGGTATGGCTGTTCGCCATTTAAAGTGGTACGCGAGCTGGGTTTAGAACGTCGTGAGACAGTTCGGTCCCTATCTGCCGTGGGCGTCTGAGATTTGAGGGAAGCTGCTCCTAGTACGAGAGGACCGGAGTGGACGTATCTCTGGTGTTCCGGTTGTCACGCCAGTGGCATTGCCGGGTAGCTATATACGGACAGGATAACCGCTGAAAGCATCTAAGCGGGAAGCCCCTCCCAAGATGAGATCTCACTTGTCTCTTGAAGACACTGAAGGGCCGTTGAAGACTACAACGTTGATAGGCTGGGTGTGGAAGCGCAGTAATGTGTGAAGCTAACCAGTACTAATTGCCCGTGAGGCTTGACCATATAACACCCAAAGGTTTTGGTTGTTGGTGAAGCAACGCAATATACCCAAGACTACAGGCGATCTAACCAAATTTGAGAAGGGGAATGGATCCTTTTCTCGAGCAAGTTTACCTGGCGGCCATAGCGTGTTGGTACCACCCGATCCCATTCCGAACTCGGAAGTGAAACGACTTAGCGCCGATGATAGTGTGGGGCCTCCCCATGCGAAAGTAGGACACTGCCAGGTTTTATTCCAAACCCTGGAGCACATCAAGTGCTCCGGGGTTTTTTTTATATGCGGCATTTTGTGGCCTGTGGACCTTGAACCCGGCTCCTCAGTCGACCCCTCCATTCCATCGAACAGCTCGCGATGAGGTAGAATGCATGCCAGAGGCGGTACATGCGGAACCACATCGAGATCCTAAAGTAGATCCGCAACACCACAAACGCACCCTCGACACCGTCTCATTGAGGACACCAGGATGATTCACTACCAGGTCGTTCCCGAGAGCCCCGAGGCCCATCTGTTCCAGCTCGAGCTGCGGGTCGATGACCCGGATCCGGCGGGGCAGTGCTTCTGGCTGCCCGCCTGGATCCGCGGTAGCTATCTGATTCGCGACTATGCCCGCCACATCATCACCCTCGAGGCAGAGTGCTTGGGCCAGCCGGTCTCCCTCGAGAAACTCGACAAGCAGACCTGGCGGGCGCAGCCTTGTCAGGGTAGCCTGCGGATCAGTTATCGAGTCTACGCCTGGGATCTCTCTGTGCGGGGTGGGCATCTCGATACCCGCCACGCCTATTTCAACGGTCCCTGCCTTTTTCTCGCCGTGGCGGGGCGAGAACAGGAGCCCTGCCGGTTGTCCCTCAAGGCTCCTGCAGGCGTGGGTTATGGGGCCTGGCGAGTGGCCACGGGTATGCCGGTCGAGGCGGTGGATGAGCGGGGTTTCGGCGACTACCTGTCCTCTGACTACGAAGCCCTGCTCGACTACCCGGTCGAGATGGGGGAGTTTGAATCGGTGGTGTTCAACATCGACGGGATCGCCCACCGAATCGTCCTGTCCGGTCGTCATGACGGGGACCTGGAACGGCTGGCAGACGATCTGGGCAAGGTCTGCCGGCAGCAGATCGCCCTGTTTGGGGAGTTGCCGGTCAGCAGTTACCTGTTCCTGCTGTGGGTCGTAGGTGACGGCTATGGTGGTCTGGAACACCGCAACTCCAGTAGCCTGTTGTGCAGCCGTGAAGATCTGCCCCATGTGGATAGGCGCGAGGCCAGCGAGGGCTATCGCCGTCTGCTGGGTCTGTGCAGCCACGAATACTTTCATCTATGGAACGTCAAGCGCATCACCCCCGAGCCCTTCCTGCAGGCGGATACCCGTCAGGAGGTCTATACCCGCCAGCTGTGGGTGTTCGAGGGCATCACCTCCTACTATGATGACCTGGCCCTGGTGCGCTGCGGGCTGATCGAAAGGGATGCCTACTTCGAATTGCTTGCTCAGACCATCAGCCAGGTGAGGCGTGGCTCCGGCCGTCTCAAGCAGACCCTGGAAGAGTCGAGCTTCGACAGCTGGACCAAGTTCTACAAGCAGGACGAAAACGCCCCCAATGCGATCGTCAGTTACTATGCCAAAGGGGCTCTGTTCGCTCTCTGTCTCGACCTGCACATCCGCCTCGAGAGCAAGGGTGCACAATCCCTGGACGACGTCATGGGGGCCCTCTGGCGCGCCTATGGCAAGCCAGGCGTGGGACTGCCAGAATGGGGCTTCGAACGACTGGCATCAGAGGTTACCGGCCTGCCATTGGCGGAACTTTTCCAGCTCGGGGTCAGGTCGACCCGGGAGCTGCCCTTGGCCCGCCTGCTCCAGCCCTTCGGGGTGGAGATGCACCTGCTGCCCGCCCGCAGCCCCACAGACAAAGGGGGTGTGGTGCAGGAGCCGCCGGAGCGTCCACGACCGCAAGCGGTGCTCGGGGCCGCCACCCGTCAGCTGGCGGAGGGCATCCAGGTGAACCAGGTGTTCGACGGGGGGGCGGCGCAACGGGCCGGTCTGGCGGCGGGTGACTTGATTATCGCGGTGGATGGCCTGCGCCTCACCGAGACCCAGCTGCAGCAGCGGCTCGCCCGAACCCCGCTCGGCGACCGGTTGCCATTGCATCAGTTTCGTCGCGACGAGCTGATGGAGTTGCAGCTGGAGGCATGTCCGGCCGCTGACGACACCTGTCTGATCCACTTCACCGATCCACCTAGCCGTCAGCAACTCCAGCGCCTGGCCGCCTGGCTGCAGAGCGATGACGGCGCAGACTAGGTTGCTGCGTCAGCTCGCCGACGGTGGCTTCCACTCCGGCCAGCTGCTGGCCCGGGAGCTGGGGATCAGCCGTACCGCCGTCTGGAAACGACTCAAGGGCCTGGAGCGGGAGCTGGGCCTGCAGCTGCAGGCGGTGCGCGGCCGGGGATACCGCCTTGCCGCCCCCCTGGAGCTGCTGCAGGCGGAACGGATCGAGGCGTCTCTCGAGGGACCCAGCCGCCAGCTGCTGGGTGGGCTGCACATCCACCCTTCCATCGACTCTACCAACAGCTGGCTGATGCGCCAGGCGGGGCTGGGGGCGGCCTCCGGCACGGTCTGCCTGGCGGAATCCCAGACCGCCGGCAAGGGGCGGCACGGACGACGTTGGGTCTCGCCCTTCGGCAAGAACATCTATCTGTCCCTGTTGTGGCGTTTCGATCTGGCCCCGGCCGAGGCGGCGGGGATGAGCCTGGTGGCGGCCCTGGCGGTGTTGCGTGGGCTTCAGCAGATCGGCTGCCATGAGGCGGGGCTAAAGTGGCCCAACGATATCCTGTGGCGGGAACGGAAGCTCGCCGGGCTATTGCTCGAGGTGGCCGGTGACCTGGCGGGTCCCTCCCGGGTGGTGATCGGAGTCGGTCTCAACATCCAGCTGGACCCGGGACTGGAAACCATCGATCAGCCTTGGACCGACCTCGCCTCCATCCCCGGACTGGAGTCGCCCGGCCGCAACCGGCTGGCGGCCCACCTGATCGGCAATCTCCTGGAGGCGTGCGAGGCCTACCCGCAAAGTGGCCTGGAGGGTTGCATCGCGGAGTGGCGACGGCACGACCTGTTGCGGGGTCGCGAACTGGTACTTCGCAGCGCCAATCAAAGCTATCGTGGCAGTTACCTGGGTATCGACAAGCAGGGCGCCCTGCGCCTGCTGGTGGATGGTGAGCCGCGCCGTTTTCTGGCCGGTGAAGTCAGCCTGCGGAGCGAGTGATATGCCCTGTCTGCTGGTCGATATGGGCAATACCCACCTCCGCTGGAGCGATCCCCAGGGCCTCGCTCGGGGTCGGGTCGGGAGCCTTGCCACCGCGGCCTTGCAGGAGCAGCTGCCAAGTCACTGGAGCGGTCTGCCGCGACCACGGGCGGTCTGGGTCTCCAGTGTGGCGGGAGAGGGCGCCAACCGGACCCTACAGCGGTGGGTCGAGGCGCACTGGCAGGTGCCGGTGCACTTTCCCCGAGCATACCGCCGCCAATTGGGGGTGAGCAACGGTTATCGGGAGCCCGGGCAACTGGGGGTCGATCGCTGGCTGGCGCTGATCGGCGCCCGCGCCCTTTCTCACGGGCCCCTCATTGTCGTAGACTGTGGGACCGCGACGACGCTCGATGGGATGGATGAGCGCGGGCAGCATCTGGGTGGCCTGATACTGCTGGGGACGGGGCTGATGGAGGAGAGTCTGCTGGAACAAACGGCGATTACACGACCCGACGAAAACGGGGTGCCGGGGCTTTTCGCCACCGGTACCGCGGCGGCCATCCGTTCAGGGGCCCTGCTGGCCACCATCGGTCTGATCGAGAAGATGTACCATGTCTTGTTGGAACAGAGCACAAAGGAGGTCACCTGTTTCCTCACCGGCGGGGCGGCGGACGCCGTGCAAAGGGGGTTGCGGATCCCCCTGCGACGGGAGCCGAACCTGGTGTTGCAGGGGCTCGCACTGGTGGCGGATGTGGCTCCATGAAGGGGTTGTTCTTCCTGCTGTTGCTGGCAAATATCGGGCTCTTCATCTGGCTCTATCCCCAGGCCAAGGCCCCCGAACCGTAAGAGCGACTGCCTCCGGGGGTACAGCAAGTACTGCTGGTGGATGAACCGGTCAGTGGAAGTACAGTGTCAGACCAAGTAGACCAGGCAGACCAGGCAGACCAGGCGGGCCCGCCACAGGCAGCACCGGCAACGCCCCCGCCCGGCCAGCCCGCTCCGGCTGAGGTGGCCTCGATCCCCGCACCCGTCCCGGCCGGGGAATCGCGGGAGGAGGGTGCAGGGGCGGATGTGGTTCCGTCACCACCACCCAGGCAACAGCCGGCCCCGGAGGCCCCTGAGCCAGTGGCCGCCGGTGCGCCATCGGCAAGCCACTGCCGCACCATTGGCCCCCTGGAGCAGCGCACGGATGCCGACAAGCTCTCCCTGCGCCTGCGCGCCCTCGGCCTGCAGCCGCAGATCAGTTCGGAGACCCGCAACCAACAGAACGGCTACTGGGTGCTGGTGCCCCCCCAGTCCAGTCGCGCCCAGGCCATCAAGATCGTGCGCCGGCTCAAGGCGGCGGGGGTCCACGATCTCTGGCGTTTCACCAGCGGCCGGCTGGCACATGCCATCTCCCTGGGGCTCTACAAGGATGAGAGGCGCGCCCTCATCCGCCGAGATTCCATCGCAGAAAAGGGCTTGAGGTGGAGGTGCGCCCCAGATATCGGGAGACCACCCGCTACTGGGTGGGTTACAGCTACCAGGGCGAGCCCCCCATGGACGACCAGAAGTGGACCGGCATCAGCGCCGGGATTCCCCAGCTCGAGCGGCAGGAGGTCGACTGCCAGGCGATTGCCACACCTTGAGGAAAGCCTTAGAATCCTCCTCTTCGCCATCGCCGGCGTAGCTCAGTTGGTAGAGCAGCTGATTTGTAATCAGCTGGTCGGGGGTTCGACTCCTCTCGCCGGCTCCAACAGGGGCGCTGACGAGATCACCGCCCTGTACAGATCCCGCCACGGCGGGATTTTTTATTCCTACCTTGTCAGATCCTGTTGAGCCAGGCCTGCCAGGCCGGTTTGTAAGCTGACAAAGTAGGATTCTGCAGGTGGATTCAGAGGAGGCCCAAGTGGAGAGCCTGGTCGAACTGACGAAACAACTCAATGGCCTGGTCTGGGGGCCCCTCATGCTGGTGCTGATCCTCGGTACCGGGCTCTATCTCATGGGGGGGCTGCGGGCCATGCCGGTGCGGCGGCTCGGGTATGGCTTGCGCATGCTCTGGCGCGGCCGCAGGGAGGCGGGCGAGGGCGAGATCAGCCCCTTCAACGCCCTCATGACCTCCCTCTCAGCCACCATCGGCACCGGTAACATCGCCGGGGTCGCCACCGCCATCGCCCTGGGTGGTCCGGGGGCCCTGTTCTGGATGTGGTGCACCGCCCTGGTGGGCATGGCGACCAAATATGCCGAGGCGGTGCTGGCGGTGCGTTACCGCGAGCAGGACGAGCAGGGCAACCACGTGGGCGGCCCCATGTACTACATCAAGAACGGCCTGGACGGCCACTGGGCCTGGCTCGGTACCCTGTTCGCCATCTTCGGCGCCCTGGCGGGATTCGGGATCGGCAACACGGTGCAGGCCAACTCAGTGGCGGACGTACTCCAGTCCAGGCTCGCCATCGACCCAGTCTTCACCGGGCTGGTGATGGCGGTGCTGGCCGCCCTGGTATTGATCGGCGGTATCCGCCGCATCGCCGAGGTGGCGGGCAGGCTGGTGCCGTTCATGGCTATCGCCTATCTGCTGGGCGGGCTGGCGGTGCTGGTCCTGCACCTGCAGGCCTTGCCGGCGGCGCTCCTGGAGATCTTAGAGCAGGCATTCACCCCCACCGCCGCCAGCGGCGGTTTTGCCGGGTCGGCGGTGTGGGCGGCGATCCGCTTCGGTGTGGCCCGCGGTATCTTCTCCAACGAGGCGGGGCTGGGCAGTGCCCCCATCGCCCACGCAGCGGCGGCCACTGACAACCCGGTGCGCCAGGGCACCATCGCCATGCTCGGCACCTTCATCGATACTCTCATCATCTGCTCCATCACCGGCCTGGCGATCGTGGTCACCGGCGCCTGGCGCAGCGGCGAGACCGGCGCCAGCCTCTCCTCCATGGCCTTCGAGCAGGGGCTGCCCGGGGTCGGGGGCTATGTGGTGACCTTCGGTCTAGCGATCTTCGCCTTTACCACCCTGCTGGGCTGGAGCTTCTATGGCGAGAAGTGCGTCGAGTACCTGTTCGGGGTGCGGGCGATCACCCCGTTTCGCCTGCTCTGGGTGGTGATGATCCCCATCGGGGCCATGGCCCAGGATCAGCTCAGCTTCGTGTGGCTGGTGGCGGACACCCTCAACGCCCTGATGGCGGTGCCCAACCTGCTCGCCCTGCTGTTGCTCAGCCCGGTGGTGTTCAGCCTCACCCGGGACTATTTCCAGGGCGGCCGGTGATGAAAAATTGCGGCGCACCCGGGCTGGGGCGGACAGGATAGGGCCCCATGCAGCGTGCCCGGCAAATTCTCAACACCACCTTCGGTTACGACAGCTTTCGCCACAACCAGGCGGAGATCATCCAGGAACTGCTGGCCGGTCGCGACGCCCTGGCGCTGATGCCCACCGGCGGTGGCAAGTCGCTCTGCTACCAGATCCCGGCCCTGCTGCGTCCCGGGGTGGGGGTGGTGATCTCACCCCTGATCGCCCTCATGCAGGACCAGGTGGACGCCCTCACCCAGCTCGGGATCAGGGCCGCCTTCCTCAACTCCAGCCTGGACGGGGCGAGCATCCGCGCCACCGAGCAGGCCCTGCAGGCGGGCCAGCTGGACCTGCTCTATATCGCCCCGGAGCGGCTGCTCAACGAGCGCACCCTGGGTCTGCTGGCGAGCCTGCCCCTGGCCCTGTTCGCCATCGACGAGGCCCACTGCGTCTCCCAGTGGGGGCACGACTTTCGCAAGGACTACCAGCGCCTCTGCCTGCTGCATGAACGCTTTCCCCAGGTGCCGCGCATCGCCCTCACCGCCACCGCCGACCAGCGCACCCGCGACGAGATCGTCCAGCAACTGGGCCTGGAGGGGGCGCGGATCTTCATCAACAGCTTCGACCGGCCCAACATCCGCTATACCCTGGCGGAAGGGCAGAACGCCCGTGACCAGCTGTGGCGGTTCCTGCAGAGTGAGCACCCGCGGGATGCGGGCATCGTCTACTGCCTGTCGCGCAAGCGGGTGGAACAGGTGGCGGAGTGGCTCAGCGCCAAGGGAAGGGTGGCACTGCCCTATCATGCGGGCCTGCCGGACGAGCTGCGGCGCCGCCACCAGGCGCGCTTCCTGCGCGAACCGGGGGTGATCGTCGTCGCCACCATTGCCTTCGGCATGGGCATAGACAAGCCGGACGTGCGCTTCGTCGCCCACCTCAACCTGCCCAAGAGCATCGAGGCCTACTACCAGGAGACCGGGCGGGCCGGGCGCGACGGCCAGCCCGCCGACGCCTGGATGGCCTATGGCCTGCAGGACGTGATCACCCTGCGCCAGTTCACCGAGGCGGCGGACGCGGACGAGCAGTTCAAGCGTATCGCCCACTACAAGCTGGAGGCGATGCTGGGGCTGTGTGAATCGACCGGCTGCCGGCGCCAGGTCCTGCTGGGTTATTTCGGCGAACTCCTGGAGGAGCCCTGCGGCAACTGCGACAACTGCCTCCATCCTCCGGAGACCTGGGACGCCCTGGAGGCGGCGCGCAAGGCCCTCTCCTGCGTCTATCGCACCGGTCAGCGCTTCGGCGTCAACTATCTGGTGTCGGTACTGCTGGGTAAGCAGGACGAGCGTATCCGCCGCTTCGGTCATGACCGCCTCTCCACCTACGGCATCGGTGGCGAACTCTCCACCGCCGAATGGCGCAGCCTGTTCCGCCAGCTGATCGCTCAGGGTTTTCTGGCGGTGGACCTGGGCGGTCACGGGGCCCTGCGGCTGACCGAGAAGAGCCGCCCTCTGCTGCGTGGTGAGCAGGGCCTGACCCTGCGCCGGCAGCGCCAGGTGGTGCGGGACAAGCCCGGACGCAAGCCGCTTCAGTCCGAGCTGCCACCCTGGGACCGGCCCCTGTTCGAGGCCCTGCGGGGATTGCGCCAGCGGTTGGCGGAGGCCCAGGGGGTGCCCGCCTACGTGATCTTTCACGACGCCACGCTCAGTGAGATGGCGAGCCGGCGCCCCGCCTCGGCGGCGGAACTAGCTGGGATCAGCGGGGTCGGGGAGCACAAGCTGGAGCGCTATGGCGAACAATTCCTGGCGTGCCTGGCCGGGTCGCCCCGTCCCGCCCTGTTTGACAGCCGGCTCAGCGACACGGTCAAGGAGAGCCTCTGGCTGCAGCAGCAGGGGCTGGACGCCGAGGCCATCGCCCGGCGCCGGGGGCTCAAGCACAGCACCGTCTACAGCCACTTCGCCGAGGCCATCGAACTGGGGCTGCTGGAGCCCCGCCAGGTGCTGCCCCTGGACGATGCCGAGTACGCCGCCATCCAGGCCGCCATGGAGCAGTTGGAGGTGTGCGAGAGCGGGCGGCTCAAACCGGTCTTCGAGGCCCTGGACTCGGCCTGGGACTATGGCATCCTGCGCTGCGTGATGGCCTCCCTGTGTGGCTGATCAGGCCTGCTTGGAGCCCCCCAGACACTCGGGTGACTGGGGGCTGGTGCCGCCCCGGTCGAACCACTCTTGAGGCGTCAGGGTGTGCAGGGCGAGGGCGTGGATCCCCCCCGACAGCTCCTCGGCCAGGACCTGGTTGACCCGGCGGTGACGCTTGATCAGGGGTTCGCCCGCGAATTCCTGGCTCACCAGCACCACCTTGAAGTGGGATTCGGAACCCGGCGGCACACTGTGGTTGTCGCTCTCGTTGACGACCTCCAGGTTGAGGGGGCTGAAGGCCTCGCTGAGCTTGCGTTGAATGGTCTGCTGTATCGACATGATGACCTCCTGGAAGGGATTATCCTAGATTCCTCAGTTGACCGCTTCGAGCAATAAGTAACATATTGATATTCCTAAAGATACTTTCCAGCCGGTGATTCACCTACCGGGTGAAGGCCGCTACGGCCCCCAGAGTGCGTGCCGCGGGGCGTCTGGCTGCGTTATAACTCGTTGCAATAGAATGGCTATTGCGCCTCGTTATGCCTTGCCATACACCCCGCGGCACGCACTCTGGGGGCCGTCCAACTGAGGATTCTAGGATTATATCGGTGACGACCCAGCGGGTTTCCATGCCAAATCTGCGGTGAATCCGTCACGGCCGTTTCTGTTTCAGCCAGATCTCCACCCGGCGGTTCTTTAACCTAGAATCCTCAGTTGACCGCTCCATTCTGAAACTAAGTGATTGATAAGAAATACACTGACTTCAATTTACCTTATCACCCATTGGGTGAATCACCCTGCCCAACTGAGGAATCTAGGTTTAAAGCTCAAGGACCCTGCGAATAAACGGAATGGTGAGCCTGCTCTGGGCGGCCAGGGAGGCCCGGTCGAGGTGCTGTAACAGCTGTTCGAGACTCTCTGGGTCCCGGGGCAGGCGTGCCAGCAGGAAGCTGGCGGCCTCGCTGCTCAACTGCAGGCCGCGCCGGCGGGCGCCGCCCATGAGCAGCTCCAGGCGACCGGCGTCGTCCAGGGGGTGCAGATGGTAGCAGGGGCCCCAGGTGAGCCGTGAGGCCAGGTCGGGCAGGAGGATGCCCAGCCGTGCCGGGGGCGCAGTAGCGGCGGTGAAGAGCCGGGTCTGGCATTCGCGCAGCCGGTTGAAGAGGTGGAACAGCGCCTCTTCCCAGGCGTCCTGTCCCGCCACGGCCTGCAGGTCGTCCAGACACACCAGCTCCATCTCCTCCAGGCCCTTCAGCGCCGTCGTTGGGGCGTCCTCCCCGCTGAGGGACAGATAGATGCCGCGCAGGCCGGCCCTGGAGGCCTCGCCGCAGGCGGCCTGCAGAAGGTGGCTCTTGCCAGAGCCCCGCTTACCCCACAGATAGACGAATGGGTCGAGGCGGTTGCGGAGGCGGCTGACCGCCTCGCCGTTGCGCCCGGGGATGAAGCCGGCGAAGTCGATGGGTGGCCTGAGTCCGATGCCCAGGGGCAGTTGCCGGTGCTCCTCACTCATCGTGGTGGGGGTCAGCGGCCCTCACTGGAGAGGCGGCGGGCGACCTCGGCCATGCGCCTGCCCTGGCTGCGGCAGATACGCTTCTCCTCCTCGCTCAGGGGCAGTTTGCTGTCCGGACCGGCCAGGTGGCTGGCCCCATAGGGGGTGCCGCCGCTGCGGGTGTGCAGCAGGCTGGTCTCGCTGTACGGGATACCGAGCAGCAGCATGCCGTGGTGCAGCAGGGGCAGCATCATGGAGAGCAGGGTACTCTCCTGGCCCCCATGCAGGCTCGAGGTGGAGGTGAAGACCGAGGCGGGCTTGCCGATCAGTGCCCCACTCATCCACAGTTGGCCGGTCTGGTCGAGAAACTGCTTGAGGGGCGCCGCCATATTGCCGAAACGGGTGGGTGAGCCGAGCACCAGCCCCGCACAGTCGCGCAGGTCGTCTTCACTGGCATAGGGCGCGCCGCTCTCGGGGATCTCCTCGGCAACCGCCTCACACAGGCTGGAGACTTGGGGCACGGTGCGCAGGCGGGCCGTCATGTCGGCCACCTCCTCGATGCCCCGGGCGATCTGCCGGGCCATCTCGGCGGTGGCGCCATAGCGACTGTAATAGAGGATGAGGATCTCGGCCATCTCAGACGATCTCCAGGACTCGTTCCGGTGGCCGGCCGATCGTCGCCTTGCCCTGGTTGATGACGATGGGCCGTTCGATCAGCCTGGGGTGGGCGATCATGGCGTCGATCAGCTGGTCCCGGCTGAGGGTCGGATCGTCCAGATGGAGCGCCTTGTACTCCTGCTCTTTCTTGCGCATCAGATCGCGGGGCTGCATGCCCAGCAGAGCGAGGATATGTTCCAGGGTTGCGCGGTCCGGCGGGTCCTTCAGGTACTCCACCACATCGGCCTCTACGCCGTTTTCCTGCAGCAGTTGAAGGGTCTGGCGGGACTTGCTGCAGCGCGGGTTGTGATAGATCTGGACACTCATGGGGGCGTTCTCCTCGGGTTATTCGGGGGCCTATTTTAACCGGCAAACGGGGGGGCGATTTGATTTTTTTTCGCAGATGGCGGCAAATAGTCCCCTGATCATCAAGGAGCTATCGGCATGTCACGGGATCTTCTCTTTGAAGCGCGCCGCTGGCTGGCGCGAGTCCAGCACTTCGGACGCCTGCTGATCCACCACTTTGTGCACGACGGGGGGGCGCAGAACTCCGCCGCCCTGACCTATACCACCCTGCTGTCACTGGTGCCCCTGATGACCGTGACCCTGGCGCTGTTTTCCGCCTTTCCCGCCTCCGGGCGGCTGGCCCAGGAGATCGAGGACTTCATCTTTCAGAACTTCGTGCCCACCGCCGGAGAGGCGGTGCACGCCTATCTGCGGGAATTCAGCCAGAAGGCGGCCCGCCTGACCGGCGTGGGCTTCGTCTTCCTGTTGCTGGTGGCCCTGTTGATGATGGCCAATATCGACAAGGCCTTCAACACCATCTGGCATGTGCGCAGGAAGCGCAGTCCCATGGCCACCTTCATGGTCTACTGGGCGATCCTCTCCCTGGGACCGATCCTGATCGTGATGAGTGTCGGTGTCACCTCCTACCTGGTGTCGATTCCCCTGTTTGCCGATGGCGCGGTGATTCAGCTGCGTCCCCGCCTGCTGGGGGCGATGCCGATCATCATCTCGGCGTTGGCCTTCACCCTGCTCTATGCCCTGGTGCCCAACCGCATGGTGCCCTTCCGTCATGCCATGGCCGGTGGTCTGCTGGCGGCCCTGCTGTTCGAGGTGACGAAACGGGGATTTGCCCTCTATGTGACCCATTTTCCGACCTATGAGGCGATCTACGGGGCCATGGCCGTGGTGCCGATCTTTCTTATCTGGATCTACCTCTCCTGGCTGGTCACCCTGCTGGGGGCGGAGTTCACCTATTGCCTCGGTATCTATCGGGACGACTGGCACGAGGCACGCAAGCGACGCGGCGGGGATTTTCTCCTGGCGATCCATCTGCTGATCCATCTGCGCAGGGCCCAACGCGAAGGCGCCGCCCTGAGTTGCCAGCAACTGCTGGGGCTGGAGCAGGGGATATCGGAAGAGACCCTGGACCAGGTGCTGGAAGGCCTGCAACAGGCCCGCCTGGTACTACGCACCGATGACAAGGGCTGGGCGCTGGCGCGGGACCTGCACGAGGTCACCCTCTACGACCTCTACCGGTCCGCCCCCTTCGTGCTGCCCGATGCCAGCGAGCTGGCGGGTGAACCCGCGGCCCTGGTCGATGTCTTGCAGGGGGTGGATGGGACGATTCGTGAGGGCATGGGGGCCTCTCTGGGAGAGCTGCTCTGATAGCTTCTCCCCAGATACCAGAGGGCAGCGGGCCCACGGGCGACGGGGAGGCTATGCCCGTCTTATCCGGAAGCGCTCGAACTGGTCGGTAATCTCTGACAGCAGCACCGGGCAGATGGTCGGGGCGGGGACCATCTCCTCCACCCGGTATTCCAGGTCGACCTGGAGGCAGTCCCGTGGCACGATCAGAGAGCTGCGCTCCACCTCTCCCAGATTGATATAGAGACCGGGGTAGGAGGGCGCGGTCTCATCCTCTTCCAGCTCCACTCCCAGGGGCTGGAGGGTGAGTGGGACGATCTTGCCATTGATGAACTGCACCCCCACCTCGAGCAGGGTTTCGTCCCGGTAGAGGGCCCGGCGGATGATGCCCACCTTCCCCTCGTCCGCCGGGCCGGCATGGGGTTTGCTGATGAGAATGATCTCCCCCACCAGGGATTGCGTGAATTCGGGTACGTAGAGATAGAGGGCCACGCCGGAGCGGCTCTGATTGAAGCGCCAACCCTGCAGCGAGTGCCCAGTCCCTGCCGGGCTCCCCTGGAGTGTCCCCGCCGTAGCGAAGTCGATGGTCTCGACGGCCTCCCCGGTCGGCTCTGACTCCTCCGGGAGCTGTTCCCCATTGAGGTGATGGTGGATGGTGGCCACACCGGTCTGGACATGGACCTCGCCCGAGGTGGTGTGGCGCTCGCTGTCGCGCTCCAGGCGGATGTGCCAGGACTTGAGCATACGCCGCAGCAGGTTGGCGATGGCCTTGCTGGTCAACTGCTGCAGGGCGTGGGGCCGCTTGCCACTGTCCTGTTCCAGGGCGCGCAGGTGCTGGCGCAGCCGCTGGCTGATGGGCAGCAGATTGAGCAGGCGAAAGCGTTCCGGGGTGAGGGAGCCAGCACTCTGCGGGTCGTACAGGTGGGGGGCGACCTCCCCGAGCCGGTCGATCACATAGTGACCGCTGGCCTCACCGCCCTCACTCAGGGCTTCGAGACGGGCCTCATTGGCAAAGCCGTTGAGATAGTCGAACACCAGCCGGGGTTCCCGCTCCTGCAGATGGCATGGATCGAGCAGGATCAGCAGCAGGATGCGTTTGAACTGATGCGAGATGGTCGCGGCCTGGGGGGTTGTCTGTTCCGTGTCCTCCACCGCTTCCTGGTGAATGCCATGCTCCTCCGCAAAGGTATGCAGGCGGTAGAGTTCGCGCTGAGAGACGCTGCGCCGGCAGTCGTACATGTCGCAGGCGAAGAGATACTCCATGGCGAGAAACTTGATCGCATGGTAGATGGCGTCTCGCAGACTGGCGCGCTGTCGTCCCACCGGCCGGGAGTGGTTGAAGCCATTGACGATATGTAGATAGCCTGTGGCCATCTCGTGCATCAATCGGCGGTTGGTGGCAGGGGGTACCCCATCCCGTTTCTCCAGGTTGGTCTGGGCCAGGCGGGAGCAGGGTACCCGGTAGATCTCCATCAGTTCGGGGCGCTTCTTTACCGGTTTGGGGAAGCGATTGAGTCGCGCCAGGGAGATGAGCACGGTGTCAGCGAGCTGCTGGGGATCGGCAAAAGGCAGCCCTGAGGTCCACTGGCGCAGCTGGGTGGGGTCGGTCTCGACCAGGGGATTCTCGAAGGGATCGGGCTCAGGCACCGGGAACAGCGCCTGGGACTCGCTATCGTGATGTCGGTGAAAAAAATTGAACATGCAAAGGATATCTGGTGGCCATCCACGAGCAACAGGTTCCCGCCAAAGGCACCGCATGTAGAGTCAGACGGTCTGCCTGGCGTCCAGGTAAGAACAATATCGGCAGTTCTCGAGCGGAATCGAGGAAATGCACTATGGATGCCCCACTCATGGAGCCAGGGACGCCGAGTGTGATTTTCCGATTCCTTGACGGGGCATCTTATAACCTTTGTCTTCTCCGAGCATATGATTTTTCCCGCCGCCAGCGCTATGCACCGGCCGGGCGGAGCGAAGGGGGGCGCCGGCCGGGGTTTGCACTGTATGGAATTTCACCAGAAAATGGCAGTCTCATGAATCATTCAAATTTGCCTACGATGAGGATCTCCATGAGGACAAGAGGATTGTGGCCCCGCTCCCTGCTGCTGACCGGCCTGTTACTGTTGGGTACCCAGGACCTGGCCGGTCCGGTGGACTTTACCCTGCCGGGGCTGGATGGGCAGGACCACCGGCTCTCGGACTATCGGGGAAAATGGGTATTGGTGAACTACTGGGCCACCTGGTGCCCGCCCTGTCTGGAGGAGCTGCCGGAGCTGGAGGTGTTCCACAACAATCACAAGGACAAGGATGCCGTCGTGATCGGCGTGAACATGGAACGGATCGACAAGCAGCACCTGCAGGCATTCGTGGATGGGCAGTTCCTCAGTTATCCGATCCTCATGAGCAAGCCGGTGGCGCGCAGTGCCCTGGGTAAGATCCCCGGCCTGCCCACCTCGTTTCTGGTCAATCCGGCGGGAGAGGTGGTGGCCCGCCAGGTGGGACCTCTGACCGCCGCCGACCTGGAGCGTTTCATCGGAAAATCGGCACCGGCGACCCCATGAGGCCCTTCGTCCCCCTGTTGCTCGGGCTGCTGGTGACCCTGAGTGGTGAGGCGGCCACCCGGGATCCAGGCGAATACTTCTTCGATCAGAGCCTGGGGGACTTCAGGGAGGAGTTGGAGACCGCCCGGGACGAGGGTAAACAGGGCATACTGATCATGTTCGAGATGGATGAGTGCCCTTTCTGCCAGCGCATGAAGCAGCAGGTCCTCAACCGGCCCGAGGTGCAGGACTTTTTCAAACGCCACTTCCTCGTCTTCAGCGTCGATATCGAGGGGGATGTGCCGATCAGCGACTTTCAGGGCCGCCCAACCACCCAGAAGGCATTCGCTTTCAAACAGTTTCGGGTGCGCGCCACCCCGGTGTTCGCCTTCTTCGACCTGGACGGTCGGCTGGTCACCCGCTACACCGGGGCCACCCGCGACAGTCGCGAGTTTCTCTGGTTGGGTGAGTTCGTGGCCGGCGCGCACTATCGGAAGAGCAATTTCACCCGTTACAAACGCCAGCGCAAGCGGGAGCTGAGCAAGGCAGCGGGGAGATAGGTCTGCTCTCGATCCCCCAGAAATCCACACCGGGACCCCTGTCCCGGCAGCGTCGATGACGAGCTGGAGGCGGAGAACCATCCACCGGGCTGCGGGGGTGCTGCTGCTGTTGTCGACTGGACCCCTGCTGGCGGATCACACTGAGCAGCCCCTGCCCTCACCCCTGACCCTCGGATATGCTCTGAGCCTGGCGGACCGACCCCACCCGGACGAGCGGCTGGCCCGGGCCCGCTTGTCCGAGGCCCGCGCACGGCTGGCGGAGGTGGAGGCGGATGACGAACTGCGCCTCGATTTTACGGCAGCCCTCAAGGCCATCGATCCCTCTCCCCTGGCGGACGACCAATCCCACAATGACAGTGGCGCCAAGCTGCGTCTGAGCAAACGGCTGTACGACTTCGGCCGCACCGCCCGGGCCCGGGAGGCGGCCGAGTCTGCACGACTCGGCCAGCAGTGGCGCCTGCTCGAGCTGCGACAACAGCGGCGTCTCGACATCATGGCGCGGTTCTTCGACGTCCTGCTGGCGGACCTGCGTTATGCTCGGGACAACGAAGCCATGTCCATCGCCTTCGTCAGGCTCGATCGCGGACGCAACCGCAACCAGCTGGGCCAGCTTTCCGACATCGAGCTGCTGGAGCTGGAGAGCCGCTACCAGCAGGCCCGCAGCCAGCGCTTCGCTAGTCAGAACCAGCAGCGCATCAGCCGCTCGCTGCTGGCCATCAGCCTCAACCGGCCGGGGGATCTGCCAGGAGAGCTGGAGCCCCCGGTCCTGGCTGCACTCCCACCGCTGGAAGATGTGCAGACGCTGACCCGTCAGGTGCTCCAATCCAACCCCGGATTGCGGGCGTTGCGTGCCGAGGTGGAGGCGGCCAGGCAGCGGTTGCGTGCCGCCGAGGCGCAGGGGCGCCCGGAGATCCGTGGCGAACTGGAGGCCGCTGCGCAACAGCGAGAGCTGGCCGGCAGAAATCCCTTGAGCGCCTCGTTGGTGTTCGAAATGCCGCTGTTCACCGGTAGCCGGGTGAGTGCGGCTAAGGCGGTGCAGCGGGCCAGGTTGCAGGCGCAGAGGGCTCGCCTCGAGAGCCTGGAGCTGGAGCTGCGCCAACAGGTCCTGGAGGGGCAGCTAGAGCTGCAGCGGCTCGATGTTCGTCGCCAGGAGCTGGCCGTCACTGGCGACTTTCGCGACCTCTTTCTCGAGCGCAGCCGCAGTCTGTATGATCTGGAGGTGGAGAGTGATCTGGGGGATGCCATGCTGCGGATCGCCGACCTCTCCCTGCAGCAGGCGGAGACCCGGTTTCAACGCTATCTGCTCCATGCCAGGCTGGAGGCCCTGGCCGGGCGATTGATAGGCAGCGAGCCGGCCGCCAGAGAACAATACGACGAGGAGTGAACGATGCGGAAGACGATCTACCTGTTTTGGTGTGGGCTCTGTCTGAGCGGCAGCCTGCCGGCCCAGGACCTGGAGGGGGTGCTGGAGTGGCAACACCCGGTGGAATTGGGCACCCTGGTGGATGGAGTGGTCAATCGGGTCAACGTCAAGGTGGGAGAGCGGGTGGCCCGGGGGACCCTGCTGGTAGAGCTGGATCAGCGCGAGAATCAGGCCCGCCAGGCCTGGGCCGAGGCCTGGCGGGCCGCCGCCCAGCAGCAGCAGGCGGAGGCGCGCCGCGAGTTGGATCGCTCTCTGGAACTCTATGACCGTACCCTGCTGTCCGACCATGAACGCAAACAAGCGGAGATCGAGGCGGCCCGGGCCGACGCCAGGTTCCGCGAGGCTGACGCAGTACTGGTGGGGATCCGCCTGCAGCGTGAATACAGCAAGGTCACCGCACCCTTCGATGGCGTGGTGGTGGCGGTCTATACCTATCCGGGACAGGCCCTGGTGAACCATCTGCAGATCACCCCACTGATCACCCTGGCCGATCCTGCGACACTGAAGGTGGTGGCGCGGGTGGATGCAGAACATGCGGCCAGCCTGAAGGTCGGCGGGAAGGTGCAGGTGGGATTCGACGGTGACTGGTTGCCTGGCAGGATCTCATCCATCGGGTTGAAACCGCCGGCGGATTCTCATGGCGGCGGCTACCGGCTCGAGGTGACCCTGGACGCCGGACCAAAGAAGCCCCTCAAGGCGGACCAGCGGGTCGTGGTGCGGGTCGATGGATAAGAAAGAGTCAGCAGCCCATCCCGTCTGCTACCGCTGCTTGATCGCCGGACGAGTCCAGGGGGTCTTCTATCGGGCCAGCACCCGCTACGAGGCCCAGCGGCGGGGTCTGACCGGCTACGCGAGGAACCTGCCGGATGGACGGGTCGAGGTGGTGGCCTGTGGCGCCCCCTCCGCCCTCGATGAGTTGGTCGCCTGGCTGCGCAAGGGGCCGGCCGGCGCCCGGGTCAGTGGGGTCGCCTGCGAGGTCGTCGATTTCCACTCCTACCCCCAGTTCACCATCGGCTGAAGGTCGGGACTAATCCTGCTCGGCCCCCATAGGGCGGAAGATGAAGGATTTGCCGTCCACCTTGACCGTCTCGGGGGGGGCGGCAGGGGTCTCCGGAGTGCTCGACTCCGTGTCATGGGCGGTTTGGCTGGTTGGGGTTGGTGTGCTGGTGACGGCAGGAGCCCGCGGCTGGCTGACGGCAGGGGCGGCTGGCTGACGATAACCATAGCCAGCGCCCGCGCCGGGCCGGTAACCACCCTGATACTGGGGGTAACTATAACCACTGGCCGGAGCCGTGTTGCCCCGGGTCTGGCCGTAGGGGGCACGGGCTGCCGGCGGCTGAGCAGCCTGCGGGGCGGCGTAGCCGGGCCGGGCCGGGTAACCATAGGCAGGGCCGAAGGGGGGGGGTGGCGGTGGTGGTGGTGGGCGATGGCGGTAGTGCCGGTCATCCGAGTCGAACATGTCGTCGAACATGTTCATGGGATTGAAGCTGCTGTCCGCCAAGAGCGGCCCGCCACCCAACCCACCGGCAGGCAGTCCGGGCGGCAGCAGGGCGAGTAGGTAGCCGATGGATAACCAGTATTTCCCCGTCATTTGACCCCTCCAAAATTCACCACCTAGAACCCAACCTAGTTTACCCATGGTTGGGCCGCACAGAACGACCCCTGGAAATTAAGACAGAGCGGTGCTGCATGGATTCACCCCCCGCCCTGAACGCATGCTTTCAGGCCGTTACAATTGTTAATATATGCTGCTCCTGGCCCTCATGCAAAGTCTTGTCTATGCAGCTCCCGCCCCTCTTCGATGGAAAAATCATTCGCCGATACAAACGCTTCCTTGCGGACGTGGAACTCGATGATGGGCGGATGGTGACCGCGCACTGTCCAAATACCGGCAGCATGCGGGGTTGTTGGGAGGCGGGAGCGCCGGTGCAGCTCAGCCATAGCGACAACCCGTGCCGCAAGCTGGCCTGGACCCTGGAACGGGTCAATATGGGGCAGGGGTGGATCGGGGTCCATACCGGGCGCACCAATCCGGTGGTCGGTGAGGCCCTGCGGGCTGGTGGGATCGCCAGCCTTGCGGGTTATACCGAGGTTCGCGGGGAGGCGGCCTGCCAGCTGCCGGGACTGCCGAGGTCACGCCTGGACTTCCACCTCTCCGATGGGCCTGCTGCCGATGTCTGGGTCGAGGTGAAGAATGTGACCCTCTGGGATGGCGGGGAGCGGTTGCTGTTTCCTGATGCGGTGACCGAGCGGGGACTCAAACACCTGGAACTCCTGGCAGCAGTCTGCGCCCGGGGTGCCCGCGGGATGATGATCTTTGCCCTCAATCGGCCGGAAGGAAACAGCTTCGCGCCGGCGTCTGCCATCGATCCCGCCTATGCCAGCACCCTGCGGCGGGTGGTGAGGGAGGTCGGTGTAGAGGTCATTGCGCTGCGTATCCAACACCTGCCACAGGCGCTGCGGCTGGGTGAGGAGGTGGCACTGCAGCTCGAAGGTTAATAGCCCACGGATGCCAGATCGAGACCGACCGGCATCTGTTGCAGGAAGTCGACGCCGCTGTGGATGGTGCCATCCGGCAACAGGTCGAGCCAGCGATAGCCCGGGGGGCGGGCGTCGATTCCGAATTTGTCCTGGCCGGCGTTGAACTGGATGCAGGTGGAGGGGGTGCCCATGATCCGTACACTCCCGTAGCGCCCCTCGAACTCCTGATGGATGTGCCCGCAGAGCACGCCGCGGATCTGGGGGTGGTGTTGCAGGCGCTGCAGGAAGGGCTCGGGGTCCCGCAGGCCGATGCCGTCCATCCAGAGGCTGCCCACCGGGATCGGCTGGTGGTGCAGACAGATGAGCGTGTGTCGCTGCGGGTGGCGGGCGAGCAGTTCGTCCAGCAGCTCCAGCTGATCTGGAGCCAGGCTTCCGTGGGTCTCGCCCGGGGTGGTCGAGTCGAGAAAGATCAGTGACCAGTTCTGCGGCAGGCTGTGCTGGATGTAGTGTACCCCATCCCGATTGAGCAGCTGGCTCATCCTGTCGGGCCGGTCGTGATTGCCGGCCAGGCAGTAGGTTGGGGTCTGCAGCGCCGTCATGCGTTTGCGAAAGCGCTTGTAGCCCGCCTCGGAGGCGTCGTGCACCAGATCGCCGGTGGCCAGCACCAGATCCGGACGGCCCCTGGTCCGGAAGGCGAGTTCGACGACCTGGTCGAAGGTATAGAGGGTATTGAGACCGAGCAGGCACTGGGAAGGGTCGGCGTAGAGGTGGCTGTCGGTCAGCTGCAATACCTTCAGACTGCCTTGCGGCAGTTCCGCTGGGGCCTGGGATGTCGTGGAGTCATTGGCTGTCTGGCGCTGCATGGTATCTGCCGGTCCGTCTCTGGAGTGGAGTGTAGAGACTCCCGACTCCTTATGCTTAGGTGAACCCTGAGTCCCGAGCCTGGCGTGCGGAGCTTCTCCTGGCGATCCGGCAAACTCAAGGATTCTGGTTGAATATCCTAGTCCACAGAGGACTGGTGAGACAATGGATATTGATCTTTTTCACTGATTATGCTGATGAATTCATGAATTAACGCACAGATTTCAGCTTAATCTATATGGGAAATGCCCCGGCCTCCCGCCCCTAGCGCACCTGTTGGAGGCTAGACTGGGGGATATGACCCTCAATGAACTACGCTATATCGTCGCGGTGGCCCGGGAGCGCCACTTCGGTCATGCGGCCGAGGCCTGCTTCGTCAGCCAGCCAACCCTCTCGGTGGCGGTCAAGAAACTCGAGGACGAGCTGGGGGTTAGCCTGTTCGAGCGCGGCCAGGGGGAGGTCACCCTGACCACCGCCGGGGAGCCGATCATCAGCCAGGCGCAGCGGGTGCTGGAGGATGCCGCCGCCCTCAAACAGATGGCCCATCAGAGCAAGGACCAGCTGGTGGGTCCCCTGCGGCTGGGGGCCATCTATACCGTAGGACCTTATTTGTTTCCCAGCCTGGTGGCCGAGTTGAGCGTGCAGGCCCGGCAGATGCCCCTGGTGATCCGCGAGAACTTCACGGCGGTCTTGAGCGAGCAGCTGAAGCGGGGGGATCAGGATGTCATCATCATCTCCCTGCCCTTCGACGAGCCGGGGATCCACACCCGCGCCCTGTTCGAGGAACCCTTCTACGTGCTGCTGCCCCACGATCACCCCCTGGCGGGGGAGGCGTCGCTCAGCCCCGGGCAGCTGCAGCGTGAGAACGTCCTGCTGCTGGGGGAGGGCCACTGTTTCCGGGACCAGGTGTTGGAGATCTGCCCGGGTTGTCTACAGGCCAATGGCCGGGACGAGGGCCTGCAACGCAACCTGGAGGGCTGTTCCCTGGAGACGATCCGCTGTATGGTGGCCAGTGGGCTGGGGGTGACCGTGTTGCCCGAGATGGCCATCGAGAGCCACCATGGCCCGGATGACCTGGTCTGTGTGCGTCCGTTCTCCGGAGAGGTTCCGCAACGCAGCCTGGCCCTGGCCTGGCGCAAGAGCTTCCCGCGCCCGGATGCGGTGGAGATGCTGTGGCGTGTGGTGCGGGGCATCTACAGCGCCAGGCACCGCCCGGCGGAGCCGCTCCAGGGTCGGCAGGAGATGGTCTGATCGTTCAGACGACCCGGTCGTTGCCCCCGTCCACCGGGATCTGCGCCCCGGTGGTCTTGCCGAAGAGGGGGCCGCAGAGTTCCGCGGCCAACTCCGCCACGTCCCGGCTGCGCACCTCGGTCTCGAGCAGGTTGCGCCGCTTGTAGGCCTCGACGCTCATGCCGTAGTGGGCGGCCCGGGCCGCCAGTATCTCATCGCTCCAGAGGCCGGTGTCGAATACCGCATCGGGGTGCAGGCTGTTGATGCGCATCCCATCGGCGGCCCACTCCAGGGTGGCCACCCGGGCGAGCTGGTTGAGGGCCGCCTTGGAGGCGGAGTAGGCGGCGGCCCCGATCCCCGGAGCAGGGACGTTCTTGGAGCCGATCACCACCACCCGGCCCTTGCGCGGGGCCTCACGCAGCAGTGGATAACAACTGCGCAGCAGGCGCAGGTTGGCGTCTAGGTTGACCTCCATGACCCGCCGCCAGTCGCCGTCGCTGAGTTCGGCGATGCGGCAGCCGCCGGGGAAGATGCCCGCGTTGAGCACCAGCATGTCGAGTCCGCCGAAACGTTGCGAGGCCTCGTCCAGGGCCATCTCCAGGGCCTGCGGATCGGTGACGTCGCAGTGCAGGCCCAGGTAGCCCGGCTGGTCGTCGAGGACCTCGATGGATGGATTCAGGTCCAGCGCCACCACCGCCGCACCCCGCGCCAGGAAGGCCTCGACGCAGGCGCGGCCGATGCCCGAGGCGCCACCGGTGATCAGGGCGATCTCGCCCTGAAACAACGGGGGCTGGCCGCTGCGGCGCAGCTTGGCCTGCTCCAGTTCCCAATACTCCACCTCGAAGATCGCCGATTCCGGCAGGGCGCGCCAACCACCCAGGCGTTCCGCGCGCTGGATGATCGCCATGGTGTGGCGATAGATGTCGGCGACGATCTGCGCCTCCCGGGCGCTCCTGCCCAGGGTCTGCAGTCCCAGTTGCGGGTCGAGCAGCACCCGGGGGGCCGGGTCGAGCATCTCCACCGGGTTGCGGGCCTGTGGGGCATGGCGCTCGAAGTAGCGGTGATAGGCCCGGACATAGCCCGCCAGGTCCCGCCCCAGCAGGGGCAGTCGCTTGGTGCGGATCACATGGTCCGGAGTGGCCGGTCCCTGCTGGCTGATCTGCGCCAGGTCGTCTCGCTGGCAGAAGGCCATCACCTCCGGTTCCCGGTAACTGCTGAGGATTGCCGGGAAACCCGCGCTTTCTGACAACTCTCGGCGCAGCCGGGCCAGGCGGGGCCGTTCCAGGGGCTGGGTGGCGGACCGTCCGGCGGGCAGTTCCCAGGCCCCACGCTGTTGCAGGAAGCGCTCGGCCCGGTCCACCAGCCCGATCATGCGTTCGTAGGACTCCCGGGCGTTGTCACCGAAGCTGAACAGGCCGTGGTTCATCAGCACCATCCCCTGGGTCCCGGGGTGGGCGGCCCGGGCGAAGCGATCGCGCACCTCCCGGGCCAGCTCGAAGCCGGGCATCACGTAGGGGATGATCACCAGGTCCTCGTCATAGAGCTGGCGGATCAGCGCCTCGCCTTCCGGGGTGTTGGTGATGGCGATGATGGCGTCTGCATGGGTGTGGTCGACATAGCGGTAGGGCAGTAGGGCGTGCAGGATCGCCTCCACTGAGGCGGTCGGCGCCGTGGCCCGGGTCTGGCTGATCTTCAGCTGGTTGACCATCTCGCTGTCGCTGAGGGTCTCCAGTTCGGCCAGGCGCAGCAGGGGCTCGATACGCAGCGGTGTGAAACCGGCCGGTTCGATACTGGCCAGGTCCCAGCCGCTGCCCTTGACATGGAGGATCTCCTCCTCTTCTCCGAACAGGTTGGTCTGGCGGATCTTGACCGAGGTGTTGCCACCTCCGTGCAGCACCAGGGAGGGATCTTGGCCCAGCAGCCGGGAGCTGTAGGCCCGCAGTTGCAGCTCGTCTGTGTAGCCTGCGGCCTCGTCGTCGTTCCACAGGCTGTGCATGGCGGTCTCCCGTCAGAAGTTGTCGGTGGAGGTGAACAACCCCACCCGCAGGTCCTTGGCGGCATAGATATCCCGGCCATCCACCTGCATCACCCCATCGGCCACACCCAGCACCAGCTTGCGGCTGATGACCCGCTTCATGTCGATCTGGTAGCTCACCTTGCGGGCGGTCGGAAGCACCTGGCCGGTGAACTTCACCTCACCCACGCCGAGGGCGCGGCCATGTCCCGGATTGCCGATCCAAGCAAGGAAGAAGCCAACCAGTTGCCACATGGCGTCCAGGCCGAGGCAGCCGGGCATCACCGGGTCACCGGGAAAGTGGCAGCCGAAGAACCAGAGCTCTGGATCGATGTCCAGTTCCGCCTGCATCTCGCCCTTGCCAAAGGCCCCGCCCTGTTCTGAAATGAGGTTGATGCGGTCCATCATCAGCATATTGGGGATCGGTAACTGGGCGTTGCCTGGCCCGAACATCTCGCCGCGTCCGCAACTCAATAGTTCGTCACGGTTGAAGGAACTTTGTCGGGTCATCGCTGGGTCGCCTCGGTTACAAGTGGTTGGAGCAGGCCTGTCCAAGCCTGAAAGACGGCGTAGTTTCCTTGTTCTCGGGGGGGGCTGTCAAATGGACGGACCCCGGAGAGTATGGGACCCGCTGGGGAGATGGAGGCTCCTGCCTTAGGCCGGTGGTGCGGTTTGAGGAAGCCGATTCATATCTGGGAAACGGCCTGACAGGGAGGTTGATTGCCTTATGAAAACAACTAGATGAGTCTGTCTTCCTGGCCTGCGAGAGGCACTCCAGAGCCCCGTACGCGCAGGCACTGGCCGGTATGGAAACAGCCTTCCTGAGCGGCCAAAAGTGTGAGATCCCCCCGACGCTACAGGTGGAGGGACCTCACGGGACGTGTCCGTGGGTATGGTGGTGAAGAAGTCCAGCTGATCGCCCCTTCTGATATCGGCGGTGCAAGTGCTTGATTGCGGGTTGTGGGCCGCAGGGATAGCGGCCCTCAAGCTTACAGGGATGTATTCACGGCGTACCCGCAATCAAGCACTTGCACCACTTCCGAAAAGGTATGCAGTGAGTAGTTATGCCTGTGGATGATCTGGTTGATGGAACCACTGAGGAGACAGAGTTGACAGAGAGAAGGGCAGGGCGGTAGGGCGAGTCATCGTCCCTCAACCCGCTGTGTTCTCTGTGGTTCAATTTTCCAGTTTCTGTCTGATTTGTTCGACGATCTCAGATATTGGCAGGAAGCTGTTCTCTGTATCCCTTCTGCCCCGGTACTCCACCTGGCCCTGGTCCAGTGATCGCTCGCCCACCACGATCCGGTGGGGGATACCGATCAGTTCCATGTCGGCGAACATGAAGCCGGGGCGCACGTCCCGGTCGTCGAACAGGACCTCGATGCCGGCCTCCCGCAGTTCCGCGTAGAGCCGCTCGGCGGCCTCTCGCACCCGCTGGGACTTGGCCATCTTCATCGGGCAGAGGGCGACCTGGAAGGGCGCCAGGGCGGCCGGCCAGACGATGCCCCGGTCGTCGTGATGCTGTTCGATGGCGGCAGCCACCACCCGGGAGACGCCGATCCCGTAGCAGCCCATGGTCATCACCACCGCCTTGCCGTTCTCGTCCAGCACGCTGGCCTGCATCGCCTCGCTGTACTTCCTGCCGAGCTGGAAGATGTGGCCCACCTCAATGCCCCGGGCGATGGTGAGGTGGCCCCTGCCGTCGGGGCTGGGATCGCCCTCCTGGACGCTGCGCAGGTCGGCGACCTGCCCGGGTTCCGCCAGATCGCGCCCCCAGTTGATGCCGAAGTAGTGCTGGCCGTCGAGGTTGGCGCCGGCACTGAAATCGGCCAGCTTGGCCACGCTGCGATCGACGATGAAGGGGATCGGCAGGTTCACCGGCCCGAGGGAGCCGGGACCGGCGCCTATGGCCTCGCGGATCTCCTGCTCCGTCGCGAAGCGCAGGGGCGAGGCCACCTGGGGGAGCTTTTCCGCCTTGACCTCATTGAGTTCGTGGTCGCCGCGCACCAGCAGGGCCACCAGTCCCCCGCCGATCTCCGCCGCTGCCTCGACCACCAGGGTCTTGACGGTCCGTTCGATGGGCTGCCCGAACTGCTCCACCAGCTCCTGGATGGTACGGGCGTCGGGGGTGTCGACCAGGGTCATCTCCTGGCCGGGGGCGGGTCGCTCACCCGCCGGGGCCAGGGCCTCGGCCAGCTCCACGTTGGCCGCATAGTCGCTCTCGGTGGAGAAGGCGACGGCGTCCTCGCCGGACTCCGCCAGCACGTGAAACTCGTGGGAGGCACTGCCGCCGATGCTGCCGGTGTCGGCCGCCACTGGGCGGAACTCCAGCCCGCAACGGCTGAAGATGCGCGAGTAGGTGGCGTGCATCAGCTCATAGGTCTGCTGCAGAGAGTCGTCGTCCAGATGGAAGGAATAGGCGTCCTTCATGAGGAATTCACGGGCCCTCATGACCCCGAAGCGGGGGCGGATCTCGTCCCGGAACTTGGTCTGGATCTGGTAGTAGGTGACCGGTAACTGCTTGTAGCTGCGCAGTTCGTTGCGCGCCAGATCGGTGATGATCTCCTCGTGGGTGGGGCCGTAGGCGAACTCCCTCTGGTGACGGTCCTTGAAACGCAACAGCTCCGGGCCGTACTGATCCCAGCGTCCTGACTCCTGCCACAGCTCCGCCGGCTGCACCGTGGGCATCAGCAATTCCAGGGCGCCGGCCCGGTCCATCTCCTGGCGCACGATCCGCTCCACCTTGCGCAGCACCCGCAGCCCGAGGGGCAGCCAGGTGTAGAGGCCGGCGGCCAGCCTGCGGATCATGCCGGCACGCAGCAACAGTCGATGGCTGGCGATCTCAGCGTCCGTGGGGGTTTCCTTGACGGTATTGAGGGGGAACTGGGAGGTGCGCATGGAGCTGTCTGTCCTGGTTAGTGAAAGGCCGGATTCTAACTTGCCCACGGCGACGGGTCATCCGCTGGGTGCAACTCCAGCCATCGGCAGGCGCTGGCCGAACTGTGAAGCGCTACCTTGACGGCAGTTTGCGACTCGGCGGAGTAGGGCGGCGAAAAAAAGGGTGAAGGTAATATTCGGCCTACCCCTGACATGCAATAACAATCACTTGCGTAGGTCGGGTTAGGCCGATAGGCCGTAACCCGACAATCTGAGCTGCAGGGGCGCAATGGACGGGAGATCGAGACCATGCGGCGTCGCCACAGGGATTGATGTTCCATCCGCCTCAATCCAGCCACAGGTTCTGGTGGAAGAACTGGAAATAGTCCCCCTGGCGGCTGATCAGCCCCTGGTGATCCCCCTGTTCCCGAACCTCTCCATCCTCCAGCATCAGGATCTGGTGCATGGCCTCCAGTCCGTGGGGGCGGTGGGTGATCAACAACAGGCTGCGCGGACCGAGCCAAGCGAGCAGGTTCTCCATGACCCGCCTGGCGGTCTCCGGGTCGAGCCCCTCGGTGGGCTCGTCCAGGGCCAGGATGGGGGCCTCCTTGAGCAGGGCGCGGGCGATGGCGAGGCGCCGCGCCTGGCCGCCGCAGAGGCGCACCCCGGTCTCGCCCACCAGGGTCTCGTATCCCTGCGGCTGGGCCTGGATGAAGGTGTCGATCTCCGCGATAGCGCAGGCCCGTTCCAGGTCGGTCTGACTGGCGTCCGGCCTGGCCAGCAGCAGGTTCTCGCGGATGCTGGTGTTGAACAGGTGATTTTGCTGCGCCACCACGGCGATCCGCTGGCGAATCGTCTCGCCCCGATAGTCGCGCAGGGGGCGACCATCGAAGCGGATTTCACCCTGACTCGGGAGATAGAACTTGAGCAGCAGCTTGAGCAGGGAGCTCTTGCCGGAACCGCTCGGGCCCACCAGGGCGAGACGCCTGCCGGGTGGCAGCTGTAGGTCGATCCGGCGCAGCACCAGCGGCGCCTCTGGCCGGTAACTCAGGGAGACCCCGGCAAACGCCACCCCGGGATGGTCGCCCATTGGGGGTTCCTGCTCCGGCTCCTGGATGGCCGGTCCGGCATGGGCGATGGTGAAGATGCGCCGCGCTGCGCCGAGGGTCTCGTCGAGGGAGAGGAAGGCCAGCGGCAGGGGCGCTACCGCCTCGAAGCTGGCGAGCGCGAACAGGGCCAGCATGGAGAGTTGCACCGGCGGCATCTCGCCCGCGCCGATCAACGGGATACCGGTGAGCATGATCAGCCACATGCAGAGGTTGGCGAACAGCCCTATGGCCCCCTGGGAGAGCCCGGAGAGGTGGCTCAGATGGCGCTGCTCCCGGGCAATCTGGTGGCTCAGGCGGGCGAGTTCCCGGGCACGCCTTGCAGCGGCGCCGTCGATCAACAGCTCCCCCATCCCTTGCAGATCCGTGACCAGCTGGGAGCGCAGCGCGGCCTTGCCCTCGGTGATGCGCTGGCCAGCGGAGCCGACCCCGACGCGCACCAGCCAGGGCAGCAGCAGCCCGGCGGCCAGCAGGGTCAGGGCCTCGATCAGCGCCAGCCAGGGGTCGAACAGGAGCAATGCGAGGACGAACAGGAGCGAGGCCAGCAGGGCCACCAGTCCGGGCAGCAGCAGGCGCAGGTAGAAGTTGTCCAGGGTATCGATGTCGGCGCGGACCCGACTCAACAGGTCGCCGCTGCGATAGCCCGCCAGGCCGGCCGGGGCCAGGGGCTCCAGGCGGGTGTAGAACCAGACCCGCAGTTCGGTGAGCAGACGCAGGGTGGCCTCGTGGGTGAGCAGGCGTTCGCCATAGCGTCCGGCGGTGCGGACGATGGCGCAGGCCCGGATCACCGCCGCCGGGGTGAAGTAGTTCATGCTCACCCCGGCGACCCCGGCCACCGCCATGGCGGCGATGAACCAGCCCGACATGGCCATCAGCCCCACGTTGGCCAGCAGGGTTAGCAGCGAGAGCAGGGCGCCCCCCAGCATCCAACCTAGATAGGGCCTGAAGAGCCCCAGCAGCCAGCACAGGAGCCTCATCTACCCCCCGTGTAGGAGCGCACCAGGCCGGCATAGAGCCCCTCCTCTGTCAGCAGCTGTGAGTGGCTCCCCTGCTCCACCAGCCGCCCTTGGTCGAGCACCAGGATGCGCCGCGCCGCGCCGATGCTGCTCAGGCGGTGCGCCACCATGATCAGGGTGCGGCCCTGGGCCAGCTCCGCCAGGGCCTGGCGGATCAACTCCTCGCTGTGCAGGTCCAGATTGGCGGTGGCCTCGTCGAGCAGCACCAGTGGGGCGTCCTTGAGGAAGGCGCGGGCCAGGGCGATACGCTGCAGCTGTCCGCCGGAGAGCTCCCGGCCCGCCTCGCCGACCGGGGTCCGGTAGCCCTCTGGCAGCGCCTCGATGAACTCATGCGCCCGGGCCATTCTGGCGGCCTCCACCACCGCCTCGTCGCTGGCGGCGGGGTCGGCGAGGCGGATGTTGTCCGTCAGGCTGCCGGGAAACAGGCTCGGGCGCTGGGGCAGCAGGGCGATCTGGCGGCGCCAGCTGGACGGGTCCAGGCCCGAGAGGGGGGTATCGTCGATCAGTATCACCCCCTGCTGGGGTTGCAGAAAGCCCAGCAGCAGGTTGAGTAGGGTGCTCTTGCCGGCCCCGCTAGGCCCCACCAGGGCGAGCGCCTCGCCGGCCTGGATGCGCAGATCCAGCCCCTGCAGTGCCTTGCGCCCATCCGGGTAGGTGAACCCCACCCCCTGGAACTGAATGGTCGATGGCGGGGCCGCGAGGGTCTTGCCGTCCCCGGCGGGGGCCGAGGGCGGCGAGGTCTGCAGGATCTCCAGCATGCGTTCCGCCGCCCCGATGGCCTCCATGCGGGCATGGTAGTGGCTGCCCATGTTGCGCAGGGGCAGGTAGAACTCTGGGGCCAGCAGCAGCACGAAGAAACCGTGAAAAAAGTCCATCTCCCCCCAGTAGAGGCGAAAGCCGATCAGTACCGCGACCATGGCGATGCTGACGGTGGAGAAGAACTCCAGGGCGAAGGAGGAGAGGAAGGCGATGCGCAGTACCGACAGGGTGCCGCGGCGGTAGTCGTCGGAGATGCGGGCGATCATGCGGGCCTCGCGGCGGCTGGCGTTGAACAGCTTGAGGGTGGTCAGGCCCTGGATCACGTCGAGGAAATGGGCGCTCATGCGCGCCAGCTGGCGCCACTGCCGCTGGTTGCGCCGCTCCGCGCCCTTGCCGATGAGGATCATGAAGAAGGGGATCAGCGGGGCGGTGACCAGCATCACCAGGGCAGAGAGCCAGTCGAGGGGGAAGACGAAGGCGAGGATCGACAAGGGCACCAGGGCCATCAGGGAGATGGCGGGAAGGTAGCGGGCATAGTAGGCCTCCAGGGCCTCGATACCGTCGCTCAGGCTATTCGCGAGGTCACCAGTGCGCTGGCCGCTGAGAAACCCGGGTCCCAGCCGTTGGAGGTGGCGGTAGAGCTGGTCCCTGAGGCTCAGCTTGACCCGGATGGCGGCATGGAAGGCGGTCTGCTGCGCGCCCCAGGCCAGCAGGGCACGTACCAGGAACAGCCCCAACAGGGCCCACAGCCAGGGCATGACCTGGCCGAGATCCCGCTGCTCGAAGATGACCCCGCCAACCACCTCCGTCAGACACCAGGCCTGGGCGATCAACAGAAAACCCGCCAGGGTGCCGATGGCGACCGCCAGCGAGAGATGGCGGCCGGCCTGGTGTTTCTGTGCTTCGAGGAAGGCGCTTACGGACATTCGCTGGCTGTTGCCCCAGGTTACATGGGCCGCTCAGGTCAAATTCGGAGTGGTGTCGGTGGGTTACCCCCCCATGCCACAAGGTGCATTTTCCATGCGAGGTCGGTTGAGTCTATGGCCTTGGGCCTACTCCTCTCTATCGCCCTCTTCCGCCTCGTACCACATGACATTGATGATGCCGAAGGCGAGGGCCAACAGGACGCCCAGGATCCAGGTGAAATACCACATAGTTTGCTCCAATGAGTGAGAGTTTGGCACGGCCCCGGCAGCCGCCGGGGCCGTGGCGGTCAATAGGCGGAGAAGCGGTCGCGCATCTCATCCACCGACAACCTGCCCCACATCTTGCGGTAGTTCCAGACCGTATAGGAGACCACGATCGGCAGGAACAGGACCACCGCCCAGAACATGATGGTGAGGGTGAGGTGGCTGGAGGTGGCGTCCCACACGGTCAGGCTGCTGCCCGGCTGGCTGCTCGAGGGCATGATGAAGGGGAACAGGGAGACCCCGGCGGTCATGATGATGCCGGTGATGCCCAGGGCGCTGGTGACGAAGCCCCAGCCGGGACGGTTGGCCTTCGACAACAGGATGGTGAGGATGATGCCGACGAAGCCGAGGGCAGGGAAGGCCATGGTCAAGGGGTAGCGGCCATAGTTGGCCAGCCAGGCGGCGTGGCCGACCTCGACGCTCTTGACCAGCGGATTGGGCAGGGAATCCAGTGCGGGTTGGGAGGTGATCGTGTAGCCGTCGATCCCCATCGCCAGCCAGATCCCCGCCAGGGCGAAGGCGAGCATGGCGGCCAGCCCGCTCCACTGGATGAAGCCCTTGACCCGCTCGGAGATCTCCCCGCTGGTGCGCATCTGCAGCCAGATGCCGCCATGCAGGGTCAGCATGGCGAAGCTGACGACTCCGCTCAGCAGGGCGAAGGGGTTGAGTAGGGCGAAGAAGGAGCCGGTGTAGTGAGAGCGCATCAGCTCGTCCAGGTAGAAGGGGACGCCCAGGATCAGGTTGCCGAAGGCCACGCCGAACACCAGTGAGGGGATGGCGCCACCGGCGAACAGGCCCCAGTCCCAGGCCTTGCGCCAGCGCTCGCCACCCAGCTTGCTGCGATAGTCGAAGCCCACCGGGCGGAAGAAGAGGGCGAACAGTACCAGCAGCATGGCGAAGTAGAAGCCGGAGAAGGCGGTGGCATAGACCGCCGGCCAGGCGGCGAAGATGGCGCCGCCGGCGGTGATTAGCCACACCTGGTTGCCGTCCCAGTGGGGACCCACGGTGTTGATCATGAGCCGGCGCTCGTCGTCCGTGCGCCCGAGAAAGGGTAGCAGGTTGCCGACCCCCATATCCATGCCATCGGTAATGGCGAAGCCGATCAGCAGCGCACCGATGAGCAGCCACCAGATGAGTTTGAGGGTTTCGTAATCGAAGATCATCTCAGCCTCCCTTACGCCTGGGCGTTTTCGAGTTGTTCAAAGTGGTACTTGCCGGTGTGCAGGGCGCTAGGTCCCTTACGTGCAAAGTGGAACATCAGCCACATCTCGACCACCAGCAGGAAGGTGTAGAAGAGGATGAAGCCGGTGAGACTGATGATCAGGTCGTTGGCCGTCAGGCTGGAGGTGCCCAGGAAGGTGGGCAGGATCTCGCCGATGGCCCAGGGTTGGCGGCCATACTCGGCCACGAACCAGCCGGTCTCGATGGCGATCCAGGGCAGTGGGATGCCATACAGGGCCAGCTTCAGCAACCAGCGCTTCTTTTCGATCACCCGGCGGGCGTTGAAATAGAATGCCAGCAGGAAAATGACCAGCATGGTGAAACCGCTGGCGACCATGACCCGGAAGGTCCAGAAGATCGGTGCAACATCCGGAATGCTGTGTTTAACGGCCAGCTGGATCTGCTCGTCCGTTGCGTCCACCACCCTGGGCGTGTAGGCCTTCAACAGCAGACCATAACCCAGATCGTCCTTGTGTTCATCGAACATCGCCTTGTTACCCTCGGTCACCTCGCCATTGCGCAGGCGCTGCAGGTACTCATAGGCCACCATGCCGGAGCGGATCCGCGCCTCGTTGTGGTGCATGATCTCCTTCAGGCCGGTGACCTTCTCATCCACCGAGCGGGTGGCGATCAGCCCCAGCAGCCAGGGGATCTTGATGGCGCCCTTGGTCTCCTGGGCATCCTGATCGGGAAAGCCGACCAGGGTGAAGGCGGCTGGGGGCTCCTCGGTCTCCCACTCGGCCTCCACGGCGGCCAGCTTGGCCTTCTGCACATCACCGACCTCGTACCCGGATTCGTCACCCAGGATGATCACCGAGACGATCGCGGCGAGACCGAATCCGGCCGCCACCGAGAAGGAGCGCTTGGCAAAGGCCAGGTCCCGGCCCTTGAGGATGTAGTAGGCGGAGATGCCCAGGACGAACATGGAGCCGGCGACATAGCCGCCCGCCACGGTGTGGATGAATTTGACCTGGGCCACCGGGTTGAGCAGCAGTTCGGCGAAACTGGTCATCTCCATACGCATGGTCTCGTAGTTGAATTCCGCGCCCACCGGATTCTGCATCCAGCCGTTGGCGATCAGGATCCACAGGGCGGAGAGGTTGGTGCCCAGGGCGGTGAGGGCGGTCACCAGCAGGTGCTGGCGTTTGCTAAGGCGCTCCCAGCCGAGGAAGAACATGCCCACGAAGGTGGATTCCAGAAAGAAGGCCATCAACCCCTCGATGGCCAGCGGGGCGCCGAACACATCGCCCACATAGTGGGAGTAGTAGGACCAGTTGGTGCCGAATTGGAACTCCATGGTCAGGCCGGTGGTGACGCCGAGGGCGAAGTTGATGCCGAACAGCTTGCCCCAGAACTGGGTCATGTCCCGGTAGATCGCCTTGCCGGTCATGACATAGACCGATTCCATGATCACCAGAATCCAGGTGAGACCGAGGGTGAGGGGGACGAAGATGAAATGATAGAGCGCGGTGGCCGCGAACTGCCAACGCGACAGCTCGATCATGGTGGGGTCTAGCATTGTTGCCTCCTGGTTCAGATCGGATTAGGGGCCGTTTCTCTCTGGAACGGTCGAAATACAGCGGGCAAAGCTTGGGTCGCCTCTGTAGTCGAGCGATTGATACTCCGCAACACCCTTTATCTGTTGTAATTATCGGCACATGCGGATGCATAAAGACGATAGGCTAAAGTTGAGGGGAATAATAGGGATTTCTCGTTGGGGGCGCATTGATAATGCGCAAGTGCAACCCATGGCGCCACTGAGAAAGGGGGCTGGGGAGTGAAGGCCCGGCTATGCCACTTCCGGCCGCAGGCATCCCAGGGCCGGCGTCATCAGAAGGTGGCGCCGTTCCAGCCCCAGAGATGGCGTTCGGCGTTGGCGAACTCGATATAGATCCGCTCACTGGGGATGGCGAGCTGTTCGCTGAGCAGGTCGCAGAGGGCGGCGGAGAACGCCGCGGTCTGCTCCCCGGGCAGGCCGATGCTCTTCAGCTCCAGGTAGGCGAGTGGCTCCGGACTGGCGGAGAAGAGCATGTCGGGCTGGATCTCGAGCATCACCATCACATAGCGCTCTGGCTTGCCGAGCAGCTGCGCCACCCTGGCCGAGGCCTCGCGCAGCAGGGGCTGGCGTCGCTCGGAGGGGATCTCCACGTTGGTTTGGATCTTCAGCAGGGGCATAGTCCTATCTCCTTTTGTGGCTCAATCCGGCCCTGGGTGGGGTTCAACCTGGGCAGTTGGCCTCGATCTGCTTGCGGGCCTCCTGCATGCGCTGCTGGCGCTGCTCCTCGGTGAGGCGGACATACTGGCCGTCCGAGGTGTGCAGGAGGCGTTTGCCCAGGCCCTGCAGGTTGCGCAGATTGGCTCGCGCCGCTTGACAGTTGTGCCGGCGCCTGGCGTTCTTCGTGGCCAGCTGCTGCGACTTTTGTGTGGCCAGTTCCCGATCTTCCCGGTTGTCTTCGAGCCGCTGGCGCAGCTGCTGCAGCCGTTGTTGGGCCGCCTCTGGGGAGGATCTGCTGGCTGAAGGTAGTTTGATGCGTTCCGTCGTGGTCGCCGGTGGTGGGGTCTGAGAGTAGCTGACGACGCCGTTTTCATCCACCCAACGGTAGGTCTGGGCGCTGCAGACGCCGCTATTCAAGAGCAGGAGGAGTGGCAGGAGCCGTAGGCTGTTCATGGTGGGGGTTGCTCCAATACAACGCGGACTTGGGGTGTCTGTGTCGCGACCCATTATGGGGGATCCGGCGGGAATCGCAAGTAAGGGGGTGGAGTTTCCAGCGGCCCAGGGGGCGGGCCCTCTTGAGGGCCGCCCCGTGAACTGGACGGGCTACAGGATGGTCTTCTGGGCGATATTGGAGAAGGCGCTCTCGTTGCCGTCCGTGTCGTAGGTGGTGACCGAAAAGAAGTAGCTGCCACTGGCCAGATCGGAGACCGTATAGCGGGTGGCGGTCCCGTCGTTGAGATCCACGATCATGGAGAGGTTGTCACTCGATGAACCTATGTAGATCCGGTAGCCGGCGATCTCGCTGAGCGCCAGAGGGCTGCCATCGGTGCGGGTGGTGGGGATCTGCCACGCCAGGTCTGCCGAGCCCGTGGTGGCGGGGGCGGCGGTCACCTCGATGGTGATCGGGCCCAGGCTGGCGCTGGCGCTGCCGTCACTGACCTGGAGCCCGATGTCCTGGTAGACCCCTACGTCCGCGGCACCTGGTGAGCCGGAGAGGGTGCCGGTATGGGGATCCAGGCTGGCCCAGGCCGGCAGGTTGGTGGCAGAGAAGCTGAGGGGATCCCCGTCCGGGTCGGATACCACGGGGGTGAACGAATAACTTGTGCCCGCCGCGACCGAGGCGACCGGTGTGCCGCCGATGCTGGGTGCCCGGTTGCTGTTCGCCACCACCAGCGTGAAGGCAGGGAGGGTGGCGGAGAGGCTGCCGTCGGAGACCCTGATCTGGATATTGGGGTAGCTGCCCGCAGCGGCGTAACCTGGGGTACCGGAGAGGGTGCCGGTGGTGGCATCGAAGCTGGCCCAGGCGGGACGGCCGGTGATGCTGAAGGTCAAGCTATCCCCATCCGGGTCGGATGCATTGGGAGTGAAGCGATAGGCCGTACCCTCGGACGCCTGGGTCTCCGGCTGGCCACTGATCTTGGGCATGCCGTTGGTGGGTGCGACGGCATCGGTGCAGAGCTGGTTGGAGGAGAAGAACTGACTGCTGTCGGTGTAGCGTGCCTGGATGGCAAAACAGTGGGGGAGGGAGCTGTCCAGACCCGGGATGCTGGCGGTGAGCAGCGTGGTCCGGTACTGGGTGTTGGTATCCACGCCATCCAGGATGATGTCGTAGCCACCCGCGGGCGTGGCATTGTCCTGGGTCCAGACCAGCACCGCAGTGGTGCCCGTCAAGGTGGCAGAGGTCAGGGTGGCGGCCCCCATCGCGGGAGGGGGGGCAGTGACGGTGATGTCGAAGCCGGCGAGCGTGGCCGAAGCGGCGCCATCGGTCACCTGAATCAAGATGTTGCGGTAACTGCCGGCAGCGCCGGCGCCAGGGGTCCCGGAGAGCGTCCCGCTGCTGGGGTCGAAACTGGCCCAGGCGGGCAGGTTGCTGACGCTGAAGGTCAGGCTGTCGCCGTCCGGATCCGAGACGCTGGGGATGAAGGTGTAGTTCGCGCCTTCGGCCAGGCTGCCGGCCGGTGTACCAGCGATGGTGGGTGCCCGGTTGATGTTGGCCACGTCGATGGTGAACGGGGCCAGGGCGCTGCCGGCCGAGCCATCCGAGACACTGACCACGATATTGCTGTAACGGCCGGCGGCTGCATAATCGGGGGTACCCGAGAGGGTGCCGGTGGCTGGGTCGAAACTGGCCCAGGCCGGTAGGTTGGCGACACTGAAGATCAGGCTGTCGCCATCTGCATCTGCGGCGGTGGGTGTGAAGCGGTAGGCCTGTCCCTCTGTCGCCTGGGTGGCGGGTACACCGCTGATACTGGGGGAGCGGTTGCTCCCTCCCACATGGATACTGAAGGGGGCCAGTGAACTGCTGCTGGAGCCGTCGGAGACGCTGATCTCGATGCCGCGGTAGTCTCCGGCGTCGCTGAAGCCGGGCCTGCCGGTCAGGGTCCCGCTGCTGGGGTCGAAACTGGCCCAGGCGGGCAGGTTGCTGACGCTGAAGGTCAGGCTGTCGCCGTCCGGATCCGAGGCGCTGGGGGTGAAGGTGTAGTTCTCGCCTTCGGCCAGGCTGCTGCTCGGGGTGCCACTGATGGTGGGGGGGTTGTTTGCGGCCGGGCCGGGGTCGGTGGCATTGGCCTGGGTGATGATGGCGTCGATCTCGTCGTCTGAGGCCTTGACCGTCTCATCCAGACAGTTGCCGAGAGAGCTGTCGATGGTCAGATCCAGGTTGTGCCGGCCGAGGGCGGCCTGCACATCCTCGGTGGTGGCGCCCTCTTCCAGCTCTCTGAGTGCCTGCCCGAGTTCCTTGAGCGAATCATTGGAGTCGATCACTTGTATGGCCACCAGGGCCGCCTTGGCCTGTTCGAGCATATGCCTGTTTATCCGGGTGATGCCATTTCTGAGAGGGGGCTTGTTGCCGCTGGCCAGGACGCTCTCCATGGCCCCCGACAGGGACCCTTCCGCCAACGCCCCGTTGACGTGCAAGTCATGCAGCATGGCCTCGACCACCACCTGGAGTCCGGCCGCATAGGAGACGGCGGTATAGCGTGCCGAGCTGCCACTTGCGCCCCGGCCGTCCAGGCTGCCATCGGAGAGATCGGCGGCCAGGGCGGTCAGCAGGGCGTCTTCCGATACATTGCCGCCGAGGGCCCGGCTGGTGCGTCGCAGCATCTCCGCCAGGGACTCGCTGGCATGGACCAGGGTCTCCAGGTTTTCTGAGTCGACGTTGAGGGTGATGGGGTCGCTCGCCAGGGCCGTATCCAGGCCGAAGTTCAGCTGCTCGATCACCAGCTGGCGCGCCGCCAGCAGATTGGCCTGGGTCAGCCCGCCCGGCATGGCTTGGGCCGTCTTCACGATCAGGGTCGAATGGGGGTTGAGGTTGGCGCGGGGAGTCTGATCATCGATCAGCACGGAGAGCAGGCCGAAGTCCGGGGTCGTGCCGGTCACCAGATCGGTGCCATTGTCCGCCTCCAGGGTCAGGGGGAAGTCGTCCGGGCCCGCCTGCAGATCCAAGAAGTAGCTGGCCCGCTGGTCACTGGTAGTGCTGGCCAGCAGGGTGCCCTGCCGGTTTCTGATGGTCACCGTGGCGCCGACGATGGGGCCGTCACCCACACTGCCGGAGACCGTGATGCGGTTGCTCGTGTCGGTCGTGGTGGTCGTGGCGTTTTCGCTGGTGGAGATGTTACAGGCGCTCAGCAGCGTCGAGAGGGAAAGCAGTATGAGAGTTTTTTGCACGGGGTTCATGATGATGGCCTTGGCAGCTCTAGTAATCAATGCCAAGGGTAGCGGTGTTGCCGACCTCTCCTGGAGGCCGGCAGTCACAGTTTGTGCAGACCGATTTCACAGTAGCGCCATTGTTGGTCTGAACTGTGATGGGGGGATGGATTTGAGTGTGCAGCGGATCACAGAACTGCTGCGAGATCCAGAGGGTTGCCGATGGCCGGGGATAACCCTGCGGTGACTACTCGTCCCTTCTGATATCGGCGCTGCAAGTGCTTGATTGCGGGTACGCCGTGAATACATCCCTGTCAGCTTGAGGGCCGCTATCCCTGCGGCCCACAACCCGCAAACAAGCACTTGCACCGCTTCCGAAAAGGTATGCAATGAGTAGCTACCCAATGTGTTCTTGTTAATGCCGATGGGGGTGAGTAGTCACGCCCTGTGAAAGGCGACAACGACTTGACCTGCCTGCAGAGTATTAGTATTTTGTGCTGTTTCGATACAGATTTTTGCCGTCGCTCGATCCGGCGGTCTGCGGGAGGCTCCTGAAGTGGAACTGAGTGGTGGCGAGATCATAGTCCAATGTCTGAAGGATGAGGGCGTGGAACACGTCTTCGGCTACCCGGGCGGTGCCGTGCTGCATATCTACGATGCCATCTTCCGGCAAGACGCGGTGCAGCACATCCTGGTGCGTCACGAGCAGGGGGCGGCCCATGCGGCGGACGGCTATGCCCGCTCCACCGGCAAGCCCGGGGTGGTGCTGGTGACCTCGGGGCCCGGCGCCACCAACGCGGTGACTGGTATCGCCACCGCCTACATGGATTCCATTCCCATGGTCGTCCTCACCGGCCAGGTGCCCACCCCGGTGATCGGCAGCGACGCCTTTCAGGAGGTGGACACGGTCGGCATCACCCGCCCCTGCGTTAAGCACAACTTCCTCATCAAGCGGGTGGAGGATATCGCCGAGACCATCAAGAAGGCCTTCTACATCGCCACCACCGGTCGGCCCGGTCCGGTGGTAGTGGATATCCCCAAGGACATCACCGATCCCGGGGTGAAGATCCCCTACGACTACCCGAAGAAGATCCGCATGCGCTCCTACAACCCCGTGACCCGGGGTCACCTGGGGCAGATAAAGAAGGCGGTCAACATCATGCTCTCCGCCGAGCGCCCGGTCTTCTACACCGGCGGCGGTGTGGTGCTGGACGATGCCGCCAAGGTCCTGACCGAACTGGTGGAGGAGCTCGACTTTCCGATCACCCAGACCCTCATGGGGCTGGGTGCCTATCCGGGCAGTGGCCGCCACTTCATCGGCATGCTGGGGATGCACGGCACCTACGAGGCCAATATGGCGATGCACGAGACCGACGTGCTGATCGCCGTGGGCGCCCGCTTCGACGACCGGGTCACCGGCCAGGTCAAGCAGTTCTGCCCCAATGCCCAGATCATCCATATCGACATAGACCCCTCTTCCATCTCCAAGAACGTGAAGGTGGATGTCCCCATCGTCGGGCCGGTGCGCCAGGTCCTGCGGGATATGCTCAAGGTGGTCCGGGAACACAAGAGGAAGCCCAGCAAGGGTGCCCTGAAACAGTGGTGGGAGCAGATCGATCGCTGGCGCTCCATGCACTGCCTCAAGTACGACAGCAAGAGCCGGCTGATCAAGCCCCAGTATGCAGTGGAAGTGATGCATCGGGTCACCAAGGGCGATGCCTTCGTCACCTCGGACGTGGGCCAGCACCAGATGTTCGCCGCACAGTTCTACTCCTTCGACAAGCCGCGGCGCTGGATCAACTCCGGGGGCCTGGGCACCATGGGCTTCGGCCTGCCGGCGGCCATCGGGGTGCAGATGGCCCACCCCAAGGCCACCGTGGCCTGCATCACCGGCGAATCGAGCATCCAGATGTGCATCCAGGAGCTGGCCACCTGTATCCAGTACGATCTGCCACTCAAGATCATGCTGCTGAACAACGGCTACATGGGTATGGTGCGCCAGTGGCAGGAATTCTTCTACGAGAGCCGCTACTCCCACTCGGGGATGAGCGTGACCCCCGATTTCGTCAAACTGGCCGAGGCCTACGGCCATGTGGGCATGCGTATCGAAAAACCCGAGGAACTCGAAGGGGCGGTGCAGGAGGCCTTCGGTCTGAAAGACCGCCTGGTCTTCATGGATGTGGTGGTGGACCCGGCCGAGAACGTCTACCCGATGATTGCGGCGGGCAAGGGCCAGCACGAGATGTATCTGTCACCCGAGAGCGAGTTGGTCTGATGCGGCATATTATTTCGATACTGATGGAAAACGAATCGGGCGCCCTGTCACGGGTGGCCGGGCTGTTCACCGCGCGGGGTTACAATATCGAATCCCTGACCGTGGCGCCGACCCAGGACCCGAGCCTGTCGCGCATGACCCTGGTGACCCGTGGCAGTGACGAGATCATCGAGCAGATCACCAAGCAGCTGAACAAGCTGATCGACGTCGTCAAGCTGGTGGACCTCTCCGAGGGCACCCATATCGAGCGCGAGATGATGATGGTCAAGCTGCGGGCCGAGCGTACCCAACGCGAGGAGGTCAAGCGGCTGGTGGACATCTTTCGTGGCAAGATCATCGATGTCACCGACACCAGCTACATCGTGGAACTCACCGGCGCCGCCTGTAAGCTGGAGGCCTTCATGGAGGCGGTCAGTGACGATCTGGTGGTCGAGGTGGTGCGCACCGGGCCATCCGGCATCGCCCGTGGGGCCAAGGGGTTGGGGATCTGACCCCCAGAACGAACTTTTTTCATGGCGCATGACAGCGTCGCTCGCCTCCGCCCCTTTGCGTAACAAGTGGCAGCGGATAAACCTCGAATAGAAATCTCTGAAGGAAACAACATGGCAATCAACGTGTATTACGACAACGACTGCGACCTCTCCATCATCAAGGGCAAGGCGGTCAGCATCATCGGTTACGGTTCCCAGGGGCATGCCCACGCAAATAATCTGCAGGACTCAGGGGTCCAGGTGATCGTCGGCCTGCGCGAAGGCTCGCCATCCGTGCTCAAGGCGCAGAATGCCGGTCTCGAAGTGCGGTCCATCGAGGATTCGGTCAAGGCGGCGGATCTGGTCATGGTGCTGGCCCCGGACGAGTTTCAGGCCAGACTCTATCGCGAGCAGATCGCCCCCCATATCAAGGAGGGGGCGGCCCTGGCCTTCGCCCACGGTTTCGCCATCCACTACAGCCAGATCGTGCCGCGGGAGGATCTCGATGTGATCATGATCGCCCCCAAGGCGCCGGGCCACACGGTGCGTAGCGAATTTCAGAAGGGTGGTGGCATCCCCGACCTGATCGCGGTCTACCAGGACGCCACCGGCACGGCCAAGGCGACCGCCCTCTCCTACGCCTCGGCCATCGGTGGCGGGCGCACAGGTATCATCGAGACCAGCTTCAAGGACGAGACCGAGACCGACCTGTTCGGTGAACAGGCAGTCCTCTGTGGGGGTGCCGTGGAACTGGTCAAGGCCGGCTTCGAGACCCTCACCGAAGCCGGCTATGCCCCGGAGATGGCCTACTTCGAGTGCCTGCATGAACTCAAGCTGATCGTCGACCTGATGTACGAGGGTGGCATCGCCAACATGAACTACTCCATCTCCAACAATGCGGAGTATGGCGAATACGTCACCGGCCCCAAGGTGATCAACGAACAGAGCCGGGCCGCCATGCGCGAGGCCCTGCACGACATCCAGACCGGCGAGTACGCCAAGCAGTTCGTCATGGAGGGCCAGCTCAACTACCCCTCCATGACCGCCTACCGCCGTCTCAACGCGGCCCATCCCATCGAGCAGGTGGGTGAGCGGCTGCGCGGGATGATGCCCTGGATCAAGAAGATCGTGGACAAGTCGAAGAACTGACCCAGCCCTACCGACGGATCGATCACCCTATTCACCGCCAGCCAGAACCGGCTGGCGGTGCTGCTTCTGGAGACGCAAGATGCCCAAACAAGACGTAAAGAAAGTCGTGCTGGCCTACTCGGGCGGCCTGGACACCTCTATCATCGTCAAGTGGCTGCAGGACGAGTATCAGTGCGAGGTGGTGACCTTCACCGCCGATATCGGCCAGGGAGAGGAGGTGGCGCCGGTGCGTGCCAAGGCGGAAGCGGCTGGGATCCGCGAGATCTACATCGAGGACCTGACCGAGGAGTTCGTGCGCGACTATGTCTTCCCCATGTTTCGCGCCAACGCCATCTACGAGGGCGAGTATCTGCTCGGTACCTCCATCGCCCGCCCCCTGATCGCCAAACGGCTGATCGAGATCGCCAATGAGACCGGCGCCGACGCCATCGCCCACGGCGCCACCGGCAAGGGCAACGACCAGGTGCGTTTCGAACTGGGGGCCTACGCCCTGCGTCCCGATATAAAGATCATCGCCCCCTGGCGCGAGTGGGACCTGACCTCCCGGGAAAAACTCCTGGCCTATGCCGAGGCCCATGGTATCCCCATCGAGATGAAACGGGAGGGCAAGAAGTCCCCCTACTCCATGGATGCCAACCTGCTGCACATCTCCTACGAGGGCTACGACCTGGAGGACCCCTGGACAGAGCCGGGCGAGGCCATGTGGCGCTGGACGGTCTCCCCGGAGGCGGCCCCCGACCGGCCGACCTATATCGAAGTCGGCTTCGCCCAGGGCGATGCGGTGAGCATCGACGGTCAGGCCATGAACCCAGCCGGCATCCTCGCCGAACTCAACCGCCTGGGGGGGGACAACGGCATCGGTCGCGCCGATATCGTGGAGAACCGCTATGTCGGCATGAAGTCCCGTGGCTGTTACGAGACCCTGGGGGGCACCATCTTGCTCAAGGCCCACCGGGCCATGGAGTCCCTGACCCTGGATCGGGAGGCGGCCCACCTGAAGGACGAGCTGATGCCGCGCTACGCCAAGCTGGTCTACAACGGTTACTGGTTCGCCCCGGAGCGTGAGATGCTGCAGGCCGCCATCGACCAGACACAACAGGTGGTCAACGGTGTGGTGCGCCTCAAGCTCTACAAGGGCAATGTCTATGTGGTGGGCCGCAAGTCCGCGACCAATAGCCTGTTCGACGAGTCCATCGCCACCTTCGAGGACGACGCTGGGGCCTACGATCAGCAGGATGCGGAGGGCTTCATCAAGCTCAGCGCCCTGCGCCTGCGGGTGGCCGCCGCGAAAAGGCGCTGATCCGGGGGGGGGCATGGATGAGGTCGTCACCCAGGTGCAACACTGGACCGGCCAGGGGGGCTGGATCCTGCAGGTGTTCCTGGTCATCTTCGGCGCCCTGCTGCTCGATTTCATTCAGCGCCGCCTGCTCAATCGCCTGCAGCGGACCTTCGACCGCACCCAAAACCCCTGGGACGATGCCCTGCTGCACACTCTGCGACGCCCACTCTCGCTGCTGATCTGGGTGCTCGGCATCACCTTCGCCGCGCACGTCACCGGAGTGGAGACCGGCACCGCCCTGTTCGACCTGGCCGGACCGGTACGGAGTATCGGGGTAATCCTCAGCCTGGCCTGGTTCCTGGTGGGTTTCATCCGCAATGCCGAGGTCAGCTATGTGGCCCACAAACGCACCAGCGGCAAGCCGGTCGATCATACAGTGGTGGAGGCGGTGGCGCGCCTGTTGCGCCTCTCGGTGTGGATCACCGCCGCGCTCGTCACCCTGCAGACCCTGGGGTTTTCAGTCTCCGGCGTGCTCGCCTTCGGTGGTATCGGTGGCATCGCGGTGGGTTTCGCCGCCAAGGACCTGCTCTCGAACTTCTTCGGCGGCATGATGATCTATCTCGACCGCCCCTTCTCCACCGGGGACTGGATCCGCTCGCCGGACCGGGACATCGAGGGCACGGTGGAGCGGATCGGCTGGCGCCTGACCCAAATCCGTACCTTCGACAAGCGCCCGCTCTATATCCCCAACTCGGTATTCGCCACCATTGCGGTGGAGAACCCCTCACGCATGAGCCACCGGCGCATCTACGAGACCATCGGCATTCGCTACGAGGATGCGGACAAGCTGGAGGCAATCGTGGCAGAAGTGAAGGCGATGCTCAGGGCCCACCCGGAGATCGCCAGCGACCAGACCCTGATCGTCAACTTCAACAGGTTCGCCCCCTCATCCCTCGACTTTTTCGTCTACACCTTCACCCGGACCACCAACTGGATCCGTTTCCACGAGATCAAAGAGGAGGTGCTGTTGCGCATTCTGCGCATCATCGAGGAGCAGGGGGCCGAAGTGGCCTTCCCGACCTCGACCTTGCACATTCCGGATGGGGTGAGACTGGAGGCCCCGGAGCCGCAACCCGGGTGCTGATCGCTACACCTGCGCCGTCTCAGTTGCTGCTGCGCACCGCGTCGAACTCGTCGGCGATGAGTCGGCTGGAGAGGGCGACGGTGACTGTGTCTGCCTGCCTGCGCCGCTGCCGTTTGCGCATCTGAATCGGGCATTCGTGGGGCTGCCAGTCGCAGGCGATGCCATTGAGGATCTGGTGGGGGCACTCGCCGCAGGAGCGTATGGTGTGGGGGCTGGTCATGGGGGGCTCTGAAAGGAATTGGATGACAAAGGAACAATTAGCAGATGAACAAGTTATTACAAGCGTTATTTAAACGAATTTCACAATTTTGTGAGATAAATTTACCAGCGGATCCTCCAGTGTGACCGCCAGCGCTTTTTCGTCCCGATTGTGTATACTCGATCTCCATGGCCGGCCCCCGTGCCGCCGTCCGCCCCGATAGACACAAGCGCATGTTCCAGGAATATTTCGGGATCCCCGAGGACCCCTTTTCCATCACCCCGGACACCAAGTACCTCTACCTGAGCGAGCGCCACCGGGAGGCCTATGCACACCTGCTCTACGGAGTGGCCGAGGGGGGCAGTTTCGTGCAGTTGACCGGGGAGGTGGGTACCGGCAAGACCCTGCTGTGTCGCAAGCTACTGGTGGAGCTGCCGCAACAGGTCAACGTGGCACTGATCTTCAATCCGCGCCAGAGCCCCCTGGAACTGGTCGCCAGCCTGTGCGACGAACTGCATGTCCACTACCCCCTGGGTTGCACCAGCATCAAGGAGATCGTCGACTTTCTCAATGCCTACCTGCTGGAGAGCCACCGGGCGGGGTGGCGCACGGTGCTGATCATCGACGAGGCCCAGAATCTCAGCTACGAGGCCCTGGAGCAGGTGCGCCTGCTCACCAACCTGGAGACCGCCAAGGAGAAGCTGCTGCAGATCATCCTGGTGGGACAGCCGGAGCTGCGCAGCTTGCTGGCCCGGCCGGAACTGCGCCAGCTGGCCCAGCGCATCACCGCCCGCTACCACCTGGCGCCCCTGTCGGCGGCCGAGACCCGGGCCTATGTGCTGCACCGCCTGCGGGTGGCGGGTCGCGAGCAGCCGCTGTTCACTGTCGCGGCCCTGCGCCGCCTGCACCGGCTCAGTGGTGGCGTGCCCCGGCTGATCAACATCCTTTGCAGCCGCGCCATGCTGGCGGCCTTTGGCGCCCAGCAGCCGCGCGTCACCCGCCGGCTGCTCAACGGGGTGGCGCGGGAGCTGCAGGGGGTGCCGGAGCGCGCACGACCCGCCACCCTGACCTGGGCCGCTCTGCTGCTGTCGGGGCTCGCCGTCGCCTCGCTGCTCTACCTCTCAGCGCAGCGCCTGGCACCGGACGGGGCCTGGCCAGTCGTACAGGCAGCCCCCCAGGGGACATCGGCCGCCCTGGCCTCGGCCTCGTTGCCGGCCGCCGAGCCGGTGTCACCCCAGGTGGCCCGGCCCGGGGGTGGAGAGACGGGCCGGGTCAGGCCGGCTGAGGATCGGAGGGAGGCCGGACAGGAGATACCTGGGCCAGCGCCAGCGCCGCTGAGCGTTCAGGCCGGTGAACAGGCCGCTCAGCCCCCGGGATGGCGGCAGATGCTGGGGAGTGTGGACAACGCCTTCGCCACCCTGTTCGCCTACTGGCAGGCCGTCTACCCACGGGCGGGCGATGACCAGTCGGCCTGCGAGCGGGCCCAGCGGATCGGACTGAGCTGTATATACGGCAAGGGGGGCTGGGGCAACCTCGCCTACTACAACCGGCCGGCGGTGATCGAGCTGCTGCAGGAGAATGGTACACGCTCCCATGTCGTGGTGGCAGGGCTGGACGACCAGCGAGTGACCCTCGATCTGGGTGGGCGGCGCGTCAGCCTGCCGCGTCCCGAGGTGGCAGCGCTGTGGACCGGCAGCTACATCGTGCTCTGGCGCCCCCCCAAGCTGCACTCCCCCTACCTGGGGGTCGGCAGCCAGGGTGAGGATGTGGCCTGGCTGAGCGCCATGCTGGACCAGGTGGAGGGCCGGCCGGCCAGGGCGCTGGGGGATCGGCCACGCTTCGACCAGGCCCTCAAGGAACGGGTGGTGCGCTTCCAGCGCAAGCACGGGTTGATGGCCGATGGGGTGGTCGGGAAACAGACCCTGATCCAGCTGAATATGGCAGTGAACCGGAACAATCTGCCCCTGCTCCAGCCATCCCAGGGGCCTGCCGGTTAGATGTCTTCCATCCTGGATGCGCTGGAGCGGGCGGAGCGGGAGCGTCAGAACCACAGCCTGAAGGCGGCGGGGAAGGAGTCGCAACCTACCGCTCATCCCACCCGGCGCCGTCTCTGGCTGATGGCCGGCCTGGTACTGCTGCTCAACTTGATCCTGTGGCTGCTGTGGTGGCACGCCGATGTGTTCGATGGGGCGCAACCGGATCTGCCTCCTGCGCAACCGCCGGTGGACCGGCCCGCGGCGGTCCCAAGCCCTCCCGGCCCCCATCCGCCCGCCCCAAACCAGGTGTCCCAGGGATTGCCGTCCCTGCAGGTCCCAACCGAGTGGCCTGCCCGGGCCCCGGTGCGGCCCCTCATGGAGGAGGCCCTGGTGAAAGGGACACCAGAGCTAGCAACGCGGCCAGTACCGCCGCCCCTGCCTCGAGTCAGGGCCCCGGCCCCCACGCCGGTCACGACGCCCACGGCCCCGGCCACCTCCAAGGCCCCACCGGTTCGGCTCCCCGCCAAGCCGGTCCCGGCCGTGCCCTCCACTCCACCGGTCCAGGTGGAGGCGCAGCCGGCCCCAGCGAAGGCGGCGCCATCGATCTGGGGGCTGCCGGACGCGCTGCGGCGGAAGTTGGAGGGTTTGCGGCCCTCGGTGCATGTCTACAGTGAGCGACCGACGGAGCGCTTCGTGGTCATCCGGATGCATCGCTACCGGGAGGGCGACCGCCTGGGCGACTCCGGCTTCAAGCTCAAACGGATCACCCGAAAGGGAATAGTCATCGACTACGGGGATGGCGAGGTGAGACTGTAAGGGGGCCTCATTTCCGCGGCACCAGTTCCGGCTCCTGGCGCTGGTAGCCGATCTCCGCCAGCTTCTCCAGGTAGGCCTGCCACAGCGGGTCCTGGTATTTGCCCAGGTTGTAGAGGTATTTCCAGTCGTAGAGGCCCGAGTCGTGGCCGTCGTCGAACACCAGTTTCACGGCGTAGCTGCCCACCGGCTCCATGGCGACGATATTCACCGTCTCCTTGCCGGTCTCCAACTTGGCCTGGGCGGGGGTGTGGCCGCGGGTCTCCGCCGAGGGGGAGTAGACTCGCAGGTACTCGCAGGGCAGGGCGAAGTGGCTGCCATCGTCGAAGGCCAGATCGAGGAAGCGCGACTGCCGGTGCAGCTTGATCTCGGTGGGGCGGGGGGTCGAGTCCGTCATCTTGATTCGTCTCCGGAGTGTCGGAAAATTTTACACCCGATACCGGCGCCGACCCAGTGATAGCTCCATACCGTCCCGGTAGATCTTTTCCGCCTCGGCATAGGCCTTGCCGAAGCGCTCGACCTGGGCCATGGCCAGGGGCAGGGCCGGTGAGCCAGGGGCCAGCTGCCTGACCTTGGCGGCCAGTTTCGTC
>Ga0114931_10000492_pt1 | contig 47895 bp, 33 predicted proteins | sample 2SBtaG_FD_89579 | JGI IMG/M metagenome (GOLD analysis project Ga0114931, IMG submission 89579) | Deep subsurface microbial communities from Kolumbo volcano to uncover new lineages of life (NeLLi) - 2SBTROV14_V59a metaG | ecosystem: Environmental > Aquatic > Marine > Volcanic | place: Kolumbo... | reverse complement strand
GCAAGGAAATGCGCAAGCGGCCCCACGATGAGCCCGCCGGCGGCCGGAATCAGCACAATCCACCACCACGGGTGCGCGCGGACCAGGTCGAGGCCATACGTCCAGCTTCCCCACGCGCCGCTCTGCACGACCTTGATAAGCAGACGGAAGCCGACCGCGCCCAGGCCGCCGAGGCACCCGATGCCCACGGCGACCACGACCATGAAGGTGTGCTCGGCGGTCTTTGCCCGAACGAGCAGATCGGACAGCGATCCAAGCCCGCGTCCCACCCGGTGCGAGGTCATCGGCTCATGCGTTCCTCCCGATACCCAAGGTGCCGCGAGAACCACGGCGGGGAAAGACGGGCGGAGGCACCGCCCGGCTGTGGGGCGCGGCTGTGGACGCAGCGCCCGGCCCGGGCCGGGCCGCCGCTCAGAACGCCACCATCTGCGTCAGCTTGACGGTCAGGCTGCGGCCGGGGCTGATGTTCTCGTCGGTCATGAAGCGCTGCTCGTTCCACACGATGAACAGATCGCTGAGCGGGTGGTGAATGAAGTTGAAGCGGACGTTCGAGTTGAACAGCTTCGTCGCGGGATCGTACTGGAGCAGCGCGTCGATGAACATGTTCTTGTTGAACGAGTAGTTCGTACGCGCCGTCCAGAACGTCTTGACGAAGGCCGCATCGGGCTCGGAGAGGTCGGCCGAGGTCCTCTGCCACGAGAGCGTCGTGCGGAAGCGGTAGGAGGGCTTGAAGGTTACGGTGCCCCGCACCGTCCGCTGGCTTCCGCTCCACAGACCCCCCACGATACCGGTCAGCCCCACCGACAGCGGCGCACTGGCGTCGGAGTTGCCGCGCAGCATCCACTCGTTCCACCCGTACGAGCCGGCCGGAATCGGATCGATGCGCCGGTCGATGGAAAAGGGTTTGTCGATCCGCTCGAAGGCCGGGTTCACGCTCAGCTCCCAGAACCCGCCGTCCTCCAGGAAGAACGTGTACCCGGAATGCAGGCGCTTGGCTACGATGTGCCCGCTGAGGTCCTCGTAGTAGTTCCAGACGATGTGCGGATGCATCTCGCGGACCCCGTGGCGGCGCATCGCCTCGGGCCGCGGCCGGAATCCCCAGTCGATGAAGTACTTCCGCACGCCGGTGCGCTTGAAGAAGCCCAGATCGTCGTTGAAACCGTCGCCGAGCTGCATCACGCCGAGCTTGAGATGCATGAAGTTGCCCTCACGGTTCAGCGAGGTGCGCCACGCGTACTGGCCACCGCCGAAGCCCGCCGTCTCGGACCTGACGAAGTACGTGCTCCAGTCGATCTGACCGGGAAAGCGGATGTACGAATCCAACCCGTACACCCTGTTGTAGTCGTCGGGCCGGTCCACGGCATCGCGCATCATGAAGATCCCGCCCACGTCCGAAGCCCGGAACACGTTCTTGCGCACGCGGACCACCGCGTAGTCGCTCGACGGCGCCGAATCCAGAGGGTCGGTCCGCATCCACAGCCCGCCGACGACGAGCCCCGCCGCCTGCCCCGTGAGGCGCACGCCCCCCTGGATCGGCACCTGGCGTCCGTCGCGGCTGATGCCGATGCGCCTGCTGAAGAAGAGGAGGAGATCCTCGTCAGGCGTGGGGGTGAGGCGCACGCGGATGTTGCGTGCCGCATCCCCCACATAGAACAGCCCGGAGTTCTCCAGAAAGAACTCCCGCTTCTCCTGAAAGAACAGGCTGAACTGCGTGAGGTTGACGCGCTGCTCGTCCGCCTCGACCTGTGCGAAGTCGGGGTTGGCCGTCACGTCGAGCGTGAGTCCCTCGCTCAAACGGTACTTCACGTCGAGGCCCACCTCGGACTGGCTGCTGAAGCTCTCGCCCCCGGTGGCGCGGATCTCGCCTCCGAGGACGAACGGCTTGACGCGGAGGTCCCGGCCGGCCGACGCCTTCGGCAGCCCCGTGAGGTCACCCGCCAGTGTCAGCCGATAGAGATTGTATGCCCGCGGGACCGGCGCCCAGTAATCCACCTCGTTGTTGCGCCGGAGCAGCCGCGCGAAGTTGATGCCCCACCGGTCCTCATCGGGATGAAACCGCAGTGCCCTGAAGGGGATCTCCATCTCCAGGGTCCACCCATCCGCCACCCGCTGCGTCTCCACCTTCCAGATCGCGTCCCACGAGATGTTGATCTCGCGACCCTCGTTCGCCACCTGGCGATCTCCGCGCGCGCCTCCCGGATTGGTCATGAACACGTACCCGTTCCGCCGGTCACGGAACGTGTCGAGGATGACCTGGAAGCCGTCCTGGCTGTTCTCGTCGAAGTCCTTGCGGATGTCGTTGACCGTGGGCTCGCCGGAATCGTGCAGGTACGCCGCCACATAGAGGCTCGCGCGGTCCTGCGCCACCCAGACCTCCGTGCGCTCGGTGGCGGGCTCTCCCTCGCGAGGCTCGGCCTGCGTGAACCCGGTGAGGGGACGCGCAGTCCGCCATACGTCCTCCTCCAGCCTTCCATCGACCTTGATGGGAGCGGTCGTCTCCACCGCCTTCGCCACCGGCCGCTCCGCGTCGGTGCGGGTGGAGGGTAGCGAGGTCTGCGCCAACAGGGCGGGAGCGAGCAGTGAGGGTGCGAACAGGGCGGCAAAGGCCAGCGGCATGAGCGTACGAGCAAACACTACGGATCCTCTCCGGAACTTTGGGTGGCGAGCCCGGCAATCTGACATGTGCGGACGGCGCGGAACAGAGGCGTGGGGCGGGTGCGCGTGGACGGCGCAGCATCGTGGGGAGTGCCTGAGATCGTCGGGGGTTGTGAAGTTAGTGAATCTTCACTAACTTCACGCAGATCAACTCCCGCGGCGGATGCCCGGCCCCCGCGACGACGCTCAGCGCGGCGCCCGATCCACCGCACGGCAATGGATTACAAGGAGATCCCATGACGGTCGACGATTCCGTGCCCCCGGCCACGACGCCCCGCCAGGAAGAGATCCTCGACCATGCGCTCGCGCTCGTGCGGGAAGGCGGTCTGTCCAATCTGACCACGCGTCGCCTCGCCGAACGCGTAGGGTTCAGCGAGCCCGCGCTGTACCGACATTTCGGCGGCAAGCAGGCGGTGCTGCTCGGCCTGACCTACCGGCTCGAGGCGATGCTCCTCGGCACCGTGGAAGACATCTCATCCGACGTGCGGCAGCCCGCACTCCAGAGGTTACGGCGAATCCTGCTCTTCCACGTGCGCCTCAACCAGGTGAACAACAGCCTTCCCATCCTCCTGCTCGCCGAGGCGTCCTCCTCGGGCGATCCCAAGCTGATGGAGCGGATGCGGACGATCCTGGCCCGGTATCTCACGTACCTGGAACGACTGGTCCGCGAGGCCCAGGAAGCCGGCGACGTTCCGGCTGAGCCCTACACCGACTGTCTGGCGCTTCTGGCTCTCGGGCTTCCGGCGGCGTTCGCGATACGGCACCGGCTGCTGCCGGACAAGGCCTTCGAGGCTCGGGTGCTGAACAACCTGATCCCGTTCTTCGTCGATGGGATGCTCATCGAGCGTGGAACCCGGCGCGACAAAGGAGAGGAATGATGATGGCATACACCGTCCGGTTCTCGGCCGGACTTCTCGCGGCCGGCCTGCTGGCCGGCGCCTGCACCACCCCCGGCGCCGCCGAGGAAACGCCCCCCGCGGCGGAGGCCAGGCTCGGTCCGGCGAGGCAAGCCGAACGACCTCCCGACGATACCCTTCGCCTGAGCCTGGACGCGGCGATCGCCCGGGCCCGTGACGCGAACCCGGGGCTCCGGTCGGTCGCCGAGCGGGCGCGCAGCGCCGACCGCCGCGCCGCGGCGGTGTTTCGCCAGCACTTCGGCACCGTCGAGGGCGTGGCGTGGGGCACGCGGTATCAGGACGCGCAGGTGCTCCGGCCGATCGCGCAGAACCTGCTCAACGGGGGCATCGGCGGAATGCCCTTCGCTCAGGACCAGCTCCACTACGGCCTGACCTTCGAGCTTCCGCTGTTCGTCGGTGGTAAGCTCATCGCGGGCGGTCATCTGGCCCGGTTGCAGGCCGACGAAGCGAAGGCTCTCGTCGAGGGCACCCGCTGGCAGGTGCGCGCCAACGTGATCACGCTCTACTCCGCGAACCAGGCGCTCGAGGCGGCGACCCGGGCGTACGAGGATCAGGTCACTGCGCTCGAGGAGACATACCGCCGGCTCACGCTGATGGTCCGGGAGGGCAAGCGACCCGACGTGGACCTCCTGAAGGTGAGCGAGACGCTCGAGGAGGCGCGCGCCCAGCTCGCGGGCGCCCGAGCGGATCGGACGCGGGTGGGGGCGCTGCTCGCCGCAGTCCTCGACTATCCCACGGACCGAGCGTTCTCGCTCGATCCGCTCCCGGACAGCTTTCCCGCGCTTCCCGACGAACCGCAGGACTGGCACGCCCTGGTCGAGCGCGCATCCGCGCTCGTCACCGCGCGGCTCCGAGCCGCGGAGGCCACGAGCGGCAAGCACGTCGCGCGGGCGGAGTTTCTGCCCAGTCTCAGCCTCCGGGGCAACGTGCTCGAGCACGCCGCCTCCAACGTCGACGACACGCAGCAGACGTGGGAGCTGACGCTCGGCGCGTCGATCCCGCTGTTCACCGGCGGGCGCAGGGTCGCGGCCTACCGGAGCGCGGCCGCGGCCGAACGGTCGGCTCGCCTGGCCCTCGAACAGGAGCGGCTCCGGCAGGACGCGGAGATCGAGGGCGCGCTGGCCCGATTCCGCGCCGAGCGCGTCCGGCTCGCTGCCGCGCGCAGGCGCGTCGCGGCGGCGGATGAAGCCGCCCGCGTCGAGAACATCCGTTACGAGAGCGGTGCCGGCACGATCGAAGACCTGCTGCGGGCCCGCACCCGGGCCGCGGCCGCACAGGCCGGCCTGGCCAGGACGAAGGGCGACGTCCTCGGCGCCGCCGCCCGGATCAATGCCCTCGTGGAAAGGGAGGTCGTACGATGACTCGCAATAGAATCCTGGCGATCGTGGGAACGGTCCTCGTCGTGGCTGGCTTGCTGGCCGTCCGCCACCGCAGAGTCGCCCAGAAGAACAACGCGCCCGTGCTGGCGGCACTGCCCACGGCGGTGCGCACCGCCGTGGTGAAGAGGGGAACCCTCGAGAGCGTGGATCACGTGCTCGGGGTGGTATACGGAGCGGACGAGGCCGAGATCGCGCCCCGCGTGTCCGGAGAGGTACGCGAAGTGCTCGTCCGGGAAGGCGCGACCGTCACGAAGGGGCAGGTCCTGGCCCGCCTCGACACCCAGGAGCTGCAGGACGGCGTGGCCATGGCCGAGGCCGGGGTGGAGGCCGCCCGGGTCGCACACGAAGCGCAGGCCGCGTCCACGTCCCGCGACAGCGTGCTCTACGTCAACCGGGCCATCTCACAGGAACAGTGGGAGCACTCGCGGGCCGCGGAGGCCGCGTCGAGGTCCCGCCTCGAGGTGGCCCGCCGGAGTCTGGATCAGGCCCGCGCGCGGCTCGGGTACGCGGTGCTGCGTGCCCCGTTCGCGGGCGTCGTGTCCGCGCGGCTGGCCGACCCCGGCGACCTCGCGGTGCCCGGGCGCCCGCTCCTGCGGATGGTCAGCCAGCGCGCGGTTCGGGTCAGGGGAAGCCTTCCGCCTGAGCTGCAACGCAGGGTCCGCGTCGGCACGTCGGCCGACCTGACACTCGAAGGCCGGAGCATCACGGCCACCGTGTCGCGGGTCTTCCCGGCGATGCAGGGCAGCCACCTCGGCGCCTTCGAGATCGACCTCTCCAGCGCCCCGGCGGGCTTCGTCGCCGGAGCCACCGTGGGCGTCGACCTCCATATCGAGGGCGCCGAAGGCCTCCTGGTGCCGATCGACGCGCTGCTCGAGGGAACCGCGGGCACACACGTCTTCGCGGTCGAGCACTCCGAGGCCGGCGACACGCTGCGCACCGTACCGGTCACGGTCGCCACACGATCCCTCACCGAAGCCGTCGTGGAGGGAGATCTGACCGAAGGCGCCTCCGTCGTCGTGGCGCGTCCGTCGCGGCTCATGAGCCTGTCGGCCGGCATGCCGGTCCGGCCCACGGGCCCGACGGCGGGGAGGTGAACGATGCGCATCGTCGATTCCTATCTGAAGCGGCCGCACCTCCTCAGCTCGCTGGTGCTGCTGGCCGCCGTCATCGGGTTCGTGGGATACCGCCGCATGCCGGTGAACCTCTTTCCCGACTCCGAGCGGCCAAAGGTTGCCGTGGTCAGCGTCTATCCCGGAGCATCGGCCCAGGACGTGGAGGCCGAAGTCACCCGCCCGATCGAGAAGGAGATGAACACGATCGAGCAGGTCCGGCTCGTCACCTCGGTCAGCAAGGACGAGGTCTCCGCGGTCACGGTCGAGTTCGAGTACAGCAAGGGCCTCAACAGCGCAGCCACCGACGCGGCGAACGGGCTCCAGAAGATCAAGGCGATGCTGCCCGAGGGGCTGCGCCCCCCGATGATCTTCAAGGTCTCGTCCGCCACCCCGGCCGTGCTCACGCTTGCGCTCCGTCCGCGTCCGGGCTCTCCGCTCGACCTGTCCATGGTCCGCCAGCTCGCGGACAACCCCATCAAGGAACGCCTTCTCCAGCTCCCCGAGGTGGCCAATGTCGAGGTGTTCGGCGCACACCAGCCGGTCATCCGCGTCGACCTCGACCGTGACGCCCTGGAGCGTTACCACCTGACGCCCCTCGACGTCAGGCAGGCGATGATCGCCTTCAACGCCAATCAGCCCGTGGGGCTCCTGATCACGAAAGAGAGCCAGTTCCTTCTCAAGAGGATGGGCCAATTCCAGCGAGTCGCGGACGTGGAGCGAATTCCGGTGGCGCACCGCGCGGACGGTGACGTACACGTGGCCGACATCGCACGCGTGTACCGATCCGTGTTCGAGCCGCAGAGCGCGTACCACGGAAACGGCGCGCCCGCCATCGCAGTGAACATCCAGCGCGCGACGACCGGGGTGGCGCTCCAAACCATCGCCGACGTGGCGCGTGTGCTGCCGGATCTCGAGCATACGTATCCGGACATCTCGTTCAGCATTCCCGACACGCAGGGCGATCTCATCAGCCTCTCGATCGGGAACATGCTCGGGGCGCTGCGTGACGCGGTCATCATGACCGTACTCGTGATCTTCCTCTTTCTCGCGGATCTCAGGGGGATGACGCTGGCCGCGATCTCCATTCCCTTCACGTACCTCCTGACCTTCGCCGTGATGTGGCTCATCGGGTACGAGTTCGACATGGTCACGCTCACGGCGGTGATCATCGCGGTGGGGATGCTCCTCGATGACGCGATCGTGGTCATCGAGAACATCGAACGGCACTATCACGACGAGGGAGTGCGCGTCCGCGACGCGGTCGTCGGGGGGACCGAGGAGGTCATGCTCGCGATCTTCTCGGGGACGTATGCCACCGTGATGGTCCTCATCCCCATCATCTTCATCGGGGGTTTCGTCCAGACCGTGCTCCGGCCGCTGTCGGTCTCGCTGACCGTGGCGCTGATCGCCTCCTACGTCGTGTCGGTCACCGTCATCCCGCTCCTGGCGCCCTCGATCCTGGGGCGGACGGGTGATACCGGTCGCAACCGCTTCGAGCGGATCATCTACCGGTTCGATCGGTTCGTCGTCGATCCGATCCGCGACTTCTACGTGCGGCTGACAGACACCGCGCTGCGGCACCGGGCGCTCTTCCTCCTGGTGGGGCTCGTGCTGCTGGCCGTCTCCGCACGGCAGATGGGCCTGGTCGGCCGCGATCTCATGCCGCCGATGGACACCGGCATCATCAAGATCTCCTTCGAGACCGACGCGAACACGTCGCTCGCGGCGACCGAAGCCGCCATGACGCGCATCGAGCGGGTCATCCGCAGCCGCGACGACGTGACGTCGGTCTCTTCGGTGATCGGCTCCGAGCCCGCCGTGATCTCGTTCGGCGCCGGCCGCCTGCCCCAGCAGGGGCTCATCACCGTGCACCTCATCGACCGCTTCCACCGCAGCGCCTCGATCTGGCAGGTCGAGGACAGCCTGCGCGCGCGGCTGCGGCGCATCCCGGGGCTCAAGAGCGTGGACGTGTTCGACTTCGGCGCCACGCCGCTCTCGAGCATCCGCAGCCCGGTTGACGTCATGATCTCGGGACCGGACATCGCCACGCTCGACCGCATCGGCAAGCAGGTGGAGCGGCGTCTACGCCAGAAGGTGCGGGGAGCCACGTCGATCTCGCGTTCGTGGACGCTCGACAGTGAGGAGATCGGGTTCACGGCCGATCCGGAGGAACTCGCGCTGTACCGGATCTCACCAACCGCCGTGGCCATGCAGCTCCAGGGCGCGGTGCGGGGAATGCCCGGCTCCATCTTCCGGATCCCGAACCAGGACGGCCTGAGCATCTGGATGCAGCTCGCGGCCGGCCAGCGGATGCACTCGGAGCAGCTCGAGACGTATCCGATCCAGACGCCGGCGGGGCCCGTGCCCCTGGCCAAGCTCGGGCGCATCGACCGGCACCCCACGGCTTCGGTCATCACCCGGCAGGGGCTGCAGCGTACGCTGGACATCGAGGTCTACCGGAGCCGGCGCCCCATCTCGCACATGCAGGAAGACGTAGCCGCGGCGCTCGCGGGCATCCGCCTGCCTCCCGGATACCACCTGAGCCATGAAGGCGAGATCAAGCAGATCAAGGAATCCTTCGGCCGGCTGGCCCAGGCGCTGGTTCTCGGCCTGGTCCTGCTATACTTCTCGCTCGTGCCCGCGTTCCGGTCGTGGATCCACCCGCTGACGATCATGTCGGCGATTCCGCTGGCGCTCATCGGCGCGGCGTGGAGCATGCTCCTCGTCGGCAAGCACGGTTCCATGCCGTCCATGATGGGGATGATCCTGCTCGCCGGCATCGTTGTGAAGAACTCGATCCTGCTCATCGATTTCATCGCCAAGGCGCGCGAGGAGGGTGCGAGCGTCAGAGACGCGCTCGTCGGGTCGGTTCGGATCCGTACCCGCCCGATTCTGATGACCGCGGTGGGCACGTCGGTGGGGATGATTCCGATCGCTGCCGAGTGGGCCATCGGGCTGGAGAGGCTGAGCCCACTGGCGGTCGTGGCCATCGGCGGCCTGATGGTCTCGACCTTCCTGACGATGGTCTACGTGCCGATCCTCTACTCGCTGTTCGAGGACGGCCGCTCGGCGCTCACGCGGCGCTTCGCGCGGTAAGAGCCCTCCGAGGCGGGGGGCCCCCACGCGGGCCCGGGACCGGGCTGCTCCCGGTCCCGGGGCTCGCGCGCCCCGCGCGCCACCTGCTCGATCTGTCCCAGCAGGGTGTCGGCACCCATCTCACCGGACCCGAACAGCCCGTCATCGCTACGGTCGAGCTGTTCGGCGGCACCGTGGAGGTTGAGCCAGAGATCGAAGCGCTCGCTCATCCGAAGCACCGAGTAGAAGAGCCGGGGCCGCCTGCCTCGTCCCGACAGAAAATCCAGCACCACGGCGCCGATCGACAGGTTGAAGACGACGAAATCCTTCGCGCCGTCGAGCAGCAGCTTGAGCTGGAAGATCAGGAAGTCGCGAAACATCACGCTGCGGGTGGCCTCGGTCATGCGATCCTCCCTTTCTCTTGCAGACGCGCTCGCGCTCGGAGGCGACCGCCTCGCTCCCGGGAGCCGCGTGGGGTCCGCGCGGCCTCCTGTGCTCCCGGCACCGGTACCCTCCCGGTCCCGCCACAGCGGATCAGGTCGTCCCTGCGCGCACGTCCGCGCCACGGGGCCCACGGCCCGGCGCATCAGACCCTACGTCGGCGCCGCAGGAAAGATTCGGCATCGATGCCGGCAGAGGTTTCAGCGGGCGGGATCTCCGGAACCTTCGCAGCAGCGGCGACGTAGCAAGGAAACCCGCCATGATCGATCACCCGTCCGGACCGGACGGCGGCGTCAGGTCGCTCAGGTGAACCCGCTGGGGCCGCACGACGCACCGCTTCCGGACGAACCCGACGAACCGTGCGAAGCGGTCAGGACGTTGACGGCCGTGAAGCTGCGCTCCACTTCTTTCGAACCACACGAGGGGCAGTCGGGCCGTACTCCCTCGGAGTAGGCCGAGATGGACATGCGGATCTCGAAGGTCCTGCCACAGTCCTGGCAGATGTAGTCGTATGCGGGCACGGTGTTCCGGCTGTAAAGTTGGGCAGGAAGAAAAAGATAAACCACGCGTGAGAATCGTCCAGACGTCGGACGCCGGACCCGCGCGCACGAGGTAGGACGCGGGGGGCCGGCAGGAGGGCTCGAGACGCCGGACGCCGCGCGCATGCGCGCGGGAGGAACCCGGAGCGGACCTCCGGCGGTTTTCAGCTCATGGAGTACGACGCGTGACGGCGGGGGGCAGAGGTCTCCCGCCCACGTCCCCCCGGGAGCCTATGGAGCCCATCTTCGAGTTCCTCTTCAAGTACCGTTCCCTTCTGTTCCGGGAAGGCAGGTTCACGTTGACCGCTCCGGGAAGCGTGCGCGTCTGGATCGCGGTGCTCGGCGCGGCGGGAGTCGTGGGGGCACTGACCTACGCGATGGCGAGGGGACGGACCGGCCGCTTCGACCGGGGGGTCATGGCATGCCTCCGCCTGAGTCTCTTCGCCATCCTTGCGTTCTGCCTGCTCCAGCCCGCTCTGCTACTCAGCACGGTCGTGCCCCGCCGCAACTTCGTGGGCATCCTCATCGACGACTCTCGCAGCATGCGCCTGCCGGCCGAACAGGGAGGATCGCGCGGCGACGTTGCGCGCGCGGCCTTCGCACCCGGCGACAGCGACCTCCTCCGGACGCTGGGCGAGCGCTTCAACCTCCGTTTCTTTCGTTTCTCCTCCGCCGCGGCCCGGCTCGGAGGACCCGACGAGCTCACCTTCGAGGGAACCCACACCGACCTGGCCGGCGCGCTGGACCTGGCCCGGGAAGAGCTGGCGGGCCTTCCGCTCTCGGCGCTGGTGATCGTCACGGACGGCGCCGACAACCGAGACCGTCCTCTGGCGGGGTCGCTCGTGCCCCTCCAGGCCGCGGGCGTGCCGGTGTTCACCGTGGGGCTCGGCGCGGAGCGCTTGGCGCCCGACGTTCAGATCGACCGGGTCGAGGCGCCGCGCACCGTGCTCGAGGGCACCACGCTCGTGGCCGACGTGGCCGTGAGTCATGCGGGCTTCCGGGGAGCGAAGGTCGCCGTGATCGCAGAAGAAGCAGGTCATCTCCTGGCGCGCACCAAGGTGGTGCTGCCCGGCGACGGAGAGACGGTCATCGCCCGACTCCGTTTTCCGGTGGAGGACGCCGGAGCCCACACGATCCGCTTCAGCGTTCCGGTACAGCCCGGTGAGCAGGTGGAGCGGAACAACGCCCGCCATGTGGTCCTGTACGTGCGCGGCGAGAGAGAGAAGATCCTGTACTTCGAGGGAGAGCCCCGCTTCGAGGTCAAGTTCATCCGCCGGGCCGTACACGAGGATCCCAATCTCCAGGTCGTGGTGCTTCAGCGAACCGCCGAGAACAAGTTTCTTCGCCTCGCGGTGGACGACAGAGACGAGCTCGCGGGGGTTTCCCCACACGCGGGCGGAGCTGTACCGCTACCGAGCGCTGATCCTGGGCAGCGTCGAGGCGTCCTTCTTCACACACGACCAGCTCCGGATGATCGCGGATTTCGCCGGAGAGCGGGGCGGCGGGGTGCTCTTCCTCGGAGGCCGCGACGCGTTCGCGGAGGGAGGCTGGGCAGGCACACCGGTCGAGGAGGTGATGCCCGTCGTCCTCGGCGATCCGGTCACGCCGCACGGCACCTTCTTCGCCGAAGTCAGGGTCGAGCCCACGCCGGCCGGACTCGCGCATCCCGCCACGCAGCTCGGAGGCGGCGGGGAAGATCCCCGTGCCCGCTGGGCGTCGCTCCCGGCGGTATCGGTGGCCAACCCGATCTCCGGGGTCAAGCCCGGTGCCACGACGCTTCTCGTCGGGCACGGCGAGGGGCTCTCTCACGACCAGGTGGTCCTGGCGCACCAGCGCTACGGGCGAGGACGCTCGCTCGCGCTGACGATCCAGGACTCGTGGCTGTGGCAGATGCACGCCGGCGTGCCGCTCGAGGACCGGAGCCACGAAGCGTTCTGGCAGCAGCTGCTTCGCTGGCTCGTGGATGGGGTGCCCGAGCCGGTGGTCGCCTCGCTCGCCCGCGACGAGGCCGAGCCCGGCGAGCCGGTTCGGATCACCGCCGAGGTGACCGACTCGGCGTACATCGAGGTGAATGACGCCGTAGTGACGGCGAGGGTTACCGGACCCGATGACGTGCAGGAAGAAGTCCCGCTGGTGTGGGACGCCGAGCGAGACGGCCGCTACACCGCAACGTTCGCGCCCCCGGTGCCGGGCGACTACACCGTGGCGGTGCGAGCGGAGCGCGACGGGCATGAAGTGGGTCGGGCCGCCGCTCCCCTCTCAGCCGGGCCCTCCCCGGACGAGTACTTCGATGCGGGGCGCCGAACGGCTACGCTCCGCCGTATCGCCGACGAGACGGGCGGACGGTTCTATACGCCCGAAACGCTCGGAGACCTTCCCGAAGACATCGACGTCAAGGGCGCCGGAGTCACGCTCGTCGAGCAGAAGGATCTGTGGGACATGCCGGTACTCTTCCTCGCGATCCTGACGCTCCTGGGCGCCGAGTGGGGCTACCGCCGGATGCGAGGGCTCGCGTGACCGCGCGTGGCCGCGCGCCGCGGGCGGCGCTCCGGGAAGCCGGCGCGTGGGCGATCTCGAAAGCCGTGCGGGGGGCGCTCGTAGCCGCGCTGGCAGCCACGGCAACCGCCGTGCCCGCCGGCGCCGCCCCACCACGCGTGCCCGGCATGAGCGCGCAGGACAACCCCCCGCCGCGCGTGATCATCGTCGTCGGCATCGGCGGCACTCCCGCGTACCGCGCACGCTTCGGCGCGTGGGCGGAAGAGCTGCGCGCCGCGCTGGTCGAGCGCCTCGGCGTCCCCCCGGATCATGTCACGTACCTCGGAGACCGGCCGGTGTCCGGCGCTCCACCGATGGCCGCACGCGCCACGCGGGCTCACGTGCTCGAGACGCTTGCCGAACTGGGCCGCACGATCGGGCCCCGCGAGCCGCTGATTCTGATCCTGATCGGACACGGCACCAGCCGCCGCGGTCAGGCTCGCTTCAACCTGCCGGGCCCCGACCTCTCGGCTGCGGACCTGGCGCAAGGGCTCGGAGCGTTTCCCACGCAGCCGCTCGCCCTCATCCACACGGCGAGCGCCAGCGGAGGCTTCCTGGCGCCCCTGAGCGGCCCCAACCGGGTCATCGTCACGGCCACGGCCACGGCGCGCGAGCGCAACGCGACCATGTTTCCACGCTTCTTCATCGAGGCGCTCGCGAAGGACGGCTCGGACCTCGACAAGGACGGCCGCGTTTCGCTGCTCGAGGCCTTCGCGTACGCGCGCCGCAACGTCGCGCGTTTCTACGAGCGGGAGAACCGCATTGCCACCGAACACGCGGTCCTCGACGACGATGGTGACGGCAAGGCCAGCGCCGAGCCTTCACCGTCGGGCCCGGACGGGCGCCTGGCGGCATCCTTCGTGCTGGGCCGGGTACCCCGACGCGGCGCGCCGCCACGCGTCACGGGGTCACCGTCGGTCGCCGAGCCACCGTCCGGGAATGAACGGGCGAACGCCGCCGGCGATTCCGTGCTGGCGCGCCTCTCCCGCGAGCGGGCGGCCATCCAGGCTCGCCTCGACACCCTGCGCGCGTCAAAGGGCGCGCTGCCCGAGGAGCGCTACCGGGCGGACCTGGAGGCTTTGCTCATCGAGCTGGCGCTGAAGAACCGCGAGATCCGGGCACGCGCCGGAGGCGGCTCGTGAGCGTCCGGACGCGTCGCGCGGCCCGGGGTCCCTTCGTGCGGATGGCCGCGGCGATCCTCTTCTGTGGGGGCGTCTGGGGAAGTGGGGGCGCCGCGCAGGCGTCGGCGCAGTCGGTCACCGAAGGCCTCAGGGCGCTGCGCTCCGGCGAGTACCGCAACGCGGCGCGGATCTTCCGGAGCGTCCTCAGGACGCACCCCACCGACGGCGGGGCACGCCGTGGGCTCGCGCTCGCGCTGGCCGCCGTGGGCCGCTATGACCAGGCGGAGGCCGTGGCACGAGAGGCCGCGGGGTCGCCGGCCGTGGCGCGGGTGCTCGGCAGGGTGCTCGAGCTCCGCGGCCGGCTCGACGAGGCCCAAGCGGCCTATCGCGCGGCCATAACCGGCGACGCCCCCGATCGTCTCACGGCCGAAGTCGACCTGGCGGAGCTCCTGTTTCGCCGCGGCCGTACGACCGAAGCCACGGCCCGCTTCGATCGCTTCATCGACCTGTACAACAACGCCGGCGGGCACCTGACGGCGGGCGAGCTGACGGCGGTGGGCCGGGCGGTCCACGCGCTCGGCCGCACGAATCCCGGCCTGCTCCAGGACGCGCTGCGCGCCTTCGACGAGGCCGCCGCCGCGGATCCGGACGATCCGGAACCGCTGGTGCGCACCGGCAATCTCTTCCTCGAGACGTATGCCGCGCCCGAAGCCCACGAAGCGTTCCGCCGCGCGCTCGCGCTCAATTCACACCATCCCGGTGCGCTCCTCGGCGAGGCCCGGGCACTCGAATTCGACGGTGCGCCGGGGGCCACCGAGAAGGCCGAGGAGGTGCTCGAAACCAATCCTCGCCACACCGGCGCCCTTACCCTGCTGGCTCGCCTTCGCCTGACCGTGGGCGACTTTGGCGCGGCCCGCCGACACGCCGAACGCGCGCTCGAGACCGACCCCGCTTCGCTGGAGGCGCTCTCGGCGCTCGCCGCCGCCGACTTCCTATCGGGCGATACCGCGGGCTTTCGAGACGTTCGCCGACGCGCCTTTACCATCAACCCGAGATACTCCGCGCTCGACGCCATCATCGCCGAGACGGCGGCCCAGAATCGCCGATACAAGGAGGCCGCGCGCCTGGCGGCCCGGGCGGTCGCACGCGACTCGACGGACTGGAGCGCATGGGGCATGCTCGGGATGAACGAGCTCCGCCTCGGACGCATCGCCACGGGTCGGCGCCACATGGAACGCGCCTTCGAGGGAGACCCGTTCAACCCATGGTTCAAGAACACCCTCGACCTGCTCGACACCTTCTCGCGGTACGTCACTCACCGCACGCCCCACTTCGAGCTCTTCCTCGAGCATGGCGAAGACGAGCTGCTCGGGCCGTACGTGAAGGCCGTCGCGGAGGAGGCGTACGACAGCTTGTCGCGCCGGTACGGTATCAGCCTCGCGACGCCCGTGCGCGTGGAGATGTTCCCCAGCCATGCCGATTTCTCGGTGCGCACGCTGGGCGAGGCGGGGTTGGGCGCCCTGGGCGTCAGCTTCGGTGACGTGCTGGTCATGGACTCGCCGGCGGCCCGGGAGCGCGGCACGTACAACTGGGCCTCCACGCTGTGGCACGAGCTGTCGCACACGTTCCATCTCGAGATGACCGAGCACCGTGTGCCCCGCTGGTTCTCCGAGGGGCTCGCGGTGCACGAGCAGACACGGGCGCGCGCCGGATGGGGCTTCCAGCCGTCGATTCCCTTCCTCCTGGCGCTGCGCGACGGCCGCCTCAAGCCGGTCAGCCGGCTCAACGACGGCTTCATGAGGCCGGAGTACCCCGAGCAGGTCGCGTTCTCGTACTACGAGGCGTCTCTCGTCTTCGAGCTGCTCGAATCGCGCCACGGTTTCGGCGCCATCCGCAGCATGCTGCTCGGGTACCGCCGGGGATGGAGCACCGACGAGGTCTTCCGCTCCGCCCTCGGAACGGAGCCCGCGCGCTTCGACCACGAGTTCGAGCGATACCTGCGCACGAAGTTCCGCAGTGCCCTGACCGGCCTGGCCGATCTGGGGCAGGCGCCCGACGTGCGCGCGGGCACGGCTGCGCTCTCCGAATTCGTGCGCGCGCACCCGGGAGATCTCGTGGGCCGCCTCAGGCTTGCGTCGGCGCTGATCGAGGAGGGGCGTTACGCCGACGCCAGGCCCCACCTGGCCCGTGCGCTGAGGATCTTTCCGGAGTATGGCGCCCCGGACGGCCCCTACGCGCTCCTGGCGCGCGTGCACCGGGAGCAGGGCGACCTCGAGCGAGCCGCCGCCGCACTCGCCCGGCTCAACACGCTCTCGGAATCGAACTACGCCGCCCTGATCCAGGAGGCGGATCTGCTCGAGACGCTGGGCCGGCCGAAGGACGCCGCCGCCGCACTCCGGCGCACCCTCCAGATCGACCCGTACGACCAGGACGTCCACGAGCGCCTGGCGGAGCTGTTGGCCGGACAGCACGACCGGCCGGGCGTGGTCCGCGAGCGGCAGGCGATCGTCGCGCTGAAGCCGGTGGACCGGGCCGGCGCGCTGTACCACCTGGCGGTTGCCCAGCGCGACGCCGGAGACACGATGGCGGCTCGCCGTACGGTCCTCGATGCGCTCGACATCGCCCCGAACTACGAGGCGGCTCTGGAGCTGCTGCTGGAGCTGCGCGGCGGCCGGACCCCGGGAGGTGCCCGATGATCCCGCGCGCGGCGCGCGCTCTGGCGGGCATGGTCCCGATCGTCGGGCTGGCCGCGGGGCTGACCCTCGCGGCTCGGTACGCGAGGCGTGGGGCGGCGGTGCACGAGACCGGCCCGGCCGCGGCGGCCCAGGAGCCGGAGGGGCTCAACCCGCCCTACGACGCGCGCTTCCACTTTGTCCGCATCCGCTTTACGCCGACGGGACGCGGCTTCGGGAGATTCGGGGGATTCGGCCGAGGGGGCCGGGGGATGCCTCCGTGGATGCACGACTACCCCCGGGCCGAGTACCACTTCCTGCGCATCCTGGACGAGACGACGCTCATCCACCCGCACCTCGACGGATCGCACATCCTGACCACGGACGATCCCGAGCTGCTGAAGTATCCGGTGGCGTACATCGTGGAAGTCGGCTTCTGGAACCCGACCGAAGAGGAGGTCCACGGACTGCGAAGCTATCTGCTCAAGGGAGGGTTTCTCATCGTGGACGACTTCCGGAGCCCCTGGGAGCTCGACAACTTCGAGTTCCAGATGAGGCGGGTCCTGCCGGGCAGCCGACTCATCCGGCTCGATGCCGGTCAGGAGATCTTCGACACCTTCTTCCGGATCGCCTCGCTGGATCTGGCCCCACCGACCTACCCGCAGTTCACTCCGGTCTACTACGGAATCTTCGAGGACAACGATGCGACGAAGCGGATGATGGTCATCGTCAACCACAACAACGACGTGGCCGAGTACTGGGAGTGGTCGGACCGGGGCTACTACCCCATCGACCTGTCCAACGACGCGTATAAGCTCGGCGTGAACTACGTGATCTACGGACTGACGCACTGACGCGCCCTCAGGGGTGGAGCGATGCGCGCATCCACACCGGAGGGCCACCGGCGGAACCGAAAGGGAGACGAGACGTGGCGGATGACGTGATGGGTACGCTGACCGTGGAAGGCGCCGACGACGTGGCGCTGGCCGAGCGCATGAAGGCCGGCCGGGCGCAGATCATCCGTGAGTTGCGCAAGCTCATCGTCGGGCAGGACGAAGTCATCGAACAGGTACTGCTCACGCTCTTCGTCGGCGGCAACAGCTTGCTCGTCGGCGTGCCGGGCCTCGCGAAGACCCTTCTGATCCACAGCGTGGCGCAGGTTCTCGACCTGCGCTTCTCGCGCATCCAGTTCACGCCGGATCTGATGCCCTCCGATATCACCGGCACCGACATCATCCAGGAAGACCCCGACACGGGCCGCCGAGAGATGGTCTTCGCGCCCGGCCCGGTGTTCGCCAACGTGGTGCTGGCCGACGAGATCAACCGGACGCCTCCGAAGACACAGGCGGCGCTCCTCGAGGCGATGCAGGAGCACCATGTCACGGTTCAGGGACGGACGTATCCCCTGAAGGAGCCCTTCCACGTATTCGCCACCCAGAACCCGATCGAGCTGGAGGGCACGTATCCGCTGCCGGAGGCCCAGCTCGATCGATTCATGTTCGAGATCGTCATCGAGCACCTCTCCGAAGACGAGGAGCTGGAGGTCGTCCGCACCACGACGGGTATCCTCGAGCCCGATTTCCGCCACGCGGTCACCGGCCCCGACCTGTTGGCGTTCCAGCGTCTCGTCCGGCGGGTGCCGGTCTCGGAGGCCGTTCTGCGCTATGCGGTCGAGCTCGTGCGCGCAAGCCGGCCGGGTGGCGCCGACACGCCGGAGTTCGTGCGAAAGTGGATCGCCTACGGTGCGTCGGTGCGCGCCGCGCAGTACCTCGTGCTCGGAGCCAAGGCGCGAGCCATCACGCGCGGCAGGGTCCACGTCAGCTTCGAGGATATCCGCGCCCTCGCGCATCCGGTTCTGCGGCACAGGATTCTCACCAACTTCCACGCCGAGTCCGAGGGCCGCACCCCCGGAGAGTTAGTGGATATGCTGCTGGATACGGTGCCGCCACCCGCGTCGGGGATGTGATGTCCACCGCGACGTCCGCCCGCTCCAGGGCGCGCGCCCGGACCGGCGCGCGCTTCCTCGATCCGCTCGTGCTCTCGCGCATCGACAACCTGGAGCTCCTGGCACGCACCGTGGTCGACGGCTTCCTCACCGGACTCCACCGCTCGCCGCACCTGGGCTTCTCGCTCGACTTCGCGGAGCACCGCCAGTACATGGCGGGCGACGACGTCCGACGCATCGACTGGAAGCTCTTCGCGCGCACCGACCGGCATTACATCAAGCTGTTCGAGGCCGACACCAATGCCAACATGGTCGTGCTGCTCGACGTCTCGCGTTCGATGGCGTACGGGAGCCACGGCGTGACGAAGCTCGACTACGGCCGATACCTCGCGGCCAGCCTCACCTTCCTGAGCCACCGCCAGCGCGACCGCGTGGGCCTCGCGACCTTCGATGCGTCGATCGTCGCGTACGTGCCCCCCGCGATGAAGCACCTGGACACCGTGCTCCACGTGCTCGACCGCGCTGCGAGCTCATCCGCCGTCGAGGCGGGACCGACCCCCACCGTCCGGCTCGGACACCGCGGCGGGAGCGCGGAAGCGCCGCCGGGCAGCGGAATCGCGGCAACGAGCGGGATGGCCGCGCCGCTGGCGCAGTTGGCCGACGTGCTCCGGCGGAGGGGCATCCTGGTTCTCGTGAGTGACTTCTACGGAGATCCGGATGAGATACTCGCGGCGGTCGAGCCGCTGGTGGCCTGCGGCCACGACGTCCTGGTCCAGCACGTCCTCGATCCGGCCGAGCTCGAGTTTCCCTTCGAGGATGCGACGGCCTTCGAGGACATGGAGTCGGGCCGGCAGATTCCCGTGATCCCGGGGCGGCTGCGCGAAGCGTACCGGGCACTCGTCCGCGCGCACGTCTCCGCTCTCGAGGACCGGCTCACCGGAATCGGGGCCGACTACACGTTGCTCGACACCTCCCGGCCACTCGACCTGGCGCTCTTCCGCTACCTGTCGGCCCGGGAGCGGCGGAGCCGTACCCGGGCACGCCGCCGGGGCCGGGGAGGGCCGCTCCGGTGAGCCTGTCGTTCCTCGTACCGCTCTTCCTGCTGGGGCTGGCGGGCTTGATCGTGCCACTGCTCGTCCACATGACGCGGCGGAGGCGGCGGCGTGTGGTCGCGTTTCCTTCGCTGATGTTCCTGCAGCGGATCCCTTTCGAGGAGCAACGCAGACACCGGATCCGGAACTGGTTCCTCTTCCTCGTGCGCGCGCTGGCCCTGGCGCTGATCGTCGTGGCCTTCGCCCGGCCCTTCGTCACGGAGGGCGATGCCGCGAGTGGAACCGCCGGCGGCCCGGAAGAGGTCGTCATCCTGCTCGACCGCTCGTACAGCATGGCGTACGGAGCGCGGTGGAGCCGGGCGGTCGCGGCAGCGCACGAAGCGATCGACGCCCTCGGGCCGCTGGACCGCCTCAGCGTCGTGGCGTTCTCGGAGGACGCGCGCGTGCTGGCTCGCTCGACCTCCGACCGCGCGCGGCTCTCGGCCGCGGTCGACACCCTCCGGCCAGGGTGGGGCGTGACCCGGCTGGGCCCCGCGCTCAAAGCTGCCCAGACGATTCTCGAGACGTCCGACCTGCCGGGCTGCCGCGTCATGATCGCCAGCGACTTCCAGCGAAACGGATGGAGCGGCGGCGAGGACGTCTCGCTGCCGCCCGGCACCGTCGTCGCGCCGGTCGCGGTCGGTGACCCGGTCTCGGAGAACCTCCAGGTCAGCCTGGTGACGCTCTCTCGCCAGGGCCCGCCGGGCAGGGAGCGGGTCACGGTAGCCGCGCGCGTCGTACGGATCGGCGGCCACGACGCGCGCGTCGCACCCGTGACGCTGGAGGTGGACGGCCAGGAGGTCCAGACGCGGCAGATTCGCCTGGCCCCGGGAGCCGCGGGTGGTGTGCGGTTCGCACCGTTCACGCTCTCCAGACCGCATACGCGAGGCTCCGTGAGGGTTCCTCCCGACGCGCTGCCCGCGGACGACGCACGGTACTTCACGCTGTCACCGGAGGCGGCGGTGTCCGTGCTCGTGGTCGATCGCTCTGCGGGGCAGCGCCAGGGCAGCCTGTATCTCGAGCGCGCACTCGCGATCTCGCGACAGGTGCCGTTCGACGTCCACGTACGGCGCAACGCGCTGCCGACAGCCGATGATCTGAGCGCCTACGACGTGATCATCCTGGATGACGTGCGGCTGGACGGTCCGGGTGCGGCCGCGCTCGAGACCTTCGCCCGCCGGGGTGGAGGCGTGCTGTTCATGCCAGGAGAGCGGGGATCGTGGCCCCCGTCGGCGGCGAGCAGCCTGCCTGCGCGCCCGGGCCCGGTGGAGGACCGCGGAGAGGACCTCGGCAGCCGGCTGGGCCGTCTGGACTACGATCACCCCGTCTTCGAGATCTTCGCCGGCCCGCACAGCGGAGATTTCGCCGGCGCGCGGTTCTACCGGGTACGCGCGTTGCGGACGACCGATTCCGCTCGGGTCCTCGCGCGCTTCGACGACGGATCGGTGGCTCTGGCGGAGCACCGGATCGGCCGGGGCGTGGTGATGATCTGGGCTTCCACGCTCGACGCGTACTGGAACGATCTTGCGCTTCAGCCCGTCTACCTGCCCTTCATACACAGCCTCGTGGGGTATCTGAGCGGGCGCACCGCGGCACTCCCCTGGCTGAGCGTGGGCCAGGTCGTGGACCTCGCGGATGGTGACGCGCTGGCGCGAGCCGGTCTGGCGTCACCCCGCGCTGCGGGGCTGGACGCCCCCGGTGCCCTCGTTGCGCTCACGCCTTCGGGTCGATCGATTCCACTCGGTACCGTCGACGGCGCGCGCTACCTGACGCTCGAGGAAGCGGGCTTCTACACGGTACGGCGAGCGGGATCGATTCCGGCCCGCCCCTTCGTGCTGGCGGCCAACGTGGATGTTACCGAATCGGACACGGCGCGTATGGACCCACTGGAGCTTGTCGCGCAGGTGGCGCCGCGCGACCGGGTGGTGGAGCCGCGCGCCGGCAATGACGCCCAACGTCTGAGCACGGAGGATCGGGAGCGGCGCCAGTCGCTGTGGCGATGGATCCTGCTCGGCGCATTCGGTCTTCTTCTGTTGGAGACCGTCATCTCGAATCGGGCCTCCCGGCGGCGCGCCGGGATTCCGCCCCTCTCGGCATGAAGGCCCCGCCGACGTCGCCCGGACGCGAACGGAGGGATCGATGAACGGACATGGCCTAGGAGGCACGGCGCAGCGCGACGTCGCGCAGATCGTGCGGCGCGTCCGGCGGCGCTGGCGACTACGTCTGGCGCTTCGCGGGCTGACGGCCGTGGTCGGGATCGGGGGATCCGCGTTCTTCATCTCGGCCATGGCGCTGGAGTGGCTACGCTTCACGCCCGAGGCCGTCGTGGCGCTGCGAATCGCCACATGGTCCGCCACCACGCTCGCGGCCGGGTGGTTCCTCGTCCGGCCGCTGCTGCGTCGAGTCACGGACCGGCAGGCCGCACTGTACCTGGAAGAGCGTGAGCCCTCACTCGAGCACGCGGTGGCCACCGCCCTGGACGCGAACGCCGCGCGGGACTCCACTTCGCCTGACCTCGCCGACCTCGTGGCGCGCACGGCGCTCGAGCGCGTCCGCGGCGTCCGGTACGGCAGCGCGGTCGAGCAGAGCGCCCTTTTCCGGTGGACCGGGCTTATCGGCGCGGTGACCGTCGGAGCCGTCGGGCTGGCCCTGACCGGCCCGCTTCCCTTGAGGCATGGGCTGAACGCGCTGCTCCTGCCCACCCGTGACGCCGCCGCGGTGAACCCCTACAGCGTCGCGGTTGAGCCCGGCGACGCCACGATCGCCCGTGGCTCCGACCAGATGGTCGCCGCCGCGCTCGACGGCTTCGACGCGCAGGAGGCGTCGGTGTTCGTGCGCGACCAGCCGGACGCACCGTTCCGGCGGCTGAGCATGCTTCCGGCCGACAGCGGCGGCTTCGAGCTGATGCTGCTGGATGTGCGGGAACGGACCGAATACTACGTGGAATCGACGGGCGTGCGCTCCGCGATCTACGGGCTCGACGTGGCCGACCTTCCCCACGTGGACCGACTCGACCTGACGTACCACTTTCCCCGCTACACCGGGCTGCGATCCCGGACCGTGAAGGACGGGGGGAATGTCGCCGCGCTTCCCGGCACGGTCGTAGAGGTGCGGGTCCAACCGACGATGCGGACCCCGGGAGGGCGGCTACGCATCGACGGCGGACCCGCGGCGGATCTGACCGTCGAAGACGACGGCACGCTGATCGGGCGGTTCACGGTCTCCGCGCCGGGGTCGTAGGCCGTGGCGCTGGCCACCGAAGCCGGGGCCCTGGTCGAGGCCTCGCCCGAGTATGTGATCGACGTGCTGGACGACCGCCCCCCCTCGGTGCGTATCACGCAACCGGGCAGAGACGCTCCGGCGAGCCCCATCGAGGAGGTCGACCTCGACGTACGGGCGGACGACGACTACGGCGTGGGCGAGGTGCGCGTGGTCTACTCGGTCAACGGCCGAGCCCCGGACACGGTGCCCCTCTTCCGGGCGTCGGGCGCGCCCCTCAGGACGGTGGCCACCGGCTACACGTTCTTCCTGGAAGAATGGAAGGTCGAGCCCGGCGACCTGGTATCGTACTACGCCGTGGCCCGCGACGGGAGGAAGGGCGGCCCCGAGGTCGCCAGCGACATCTACTTCCTCAACATCCGCCCGTTCGAGCGCGTCTACCGGCAGGCCGAGCAGCAGGGCGGGCCCTCACAGGGCGGCGGCGGGCAGACGCAGGAGGCACAGCTCTCGGAGCTCGAGCGCCAGATCATCGCCGCCACCTTCAACCTGGTGCGCCGAAAGGCCACGTACGGCCGGCAGGAGTTCAGCGAGAACGTCGTGAGCGTCGCGCTGGCTCAGGGCCGTCTGCAGGAGCAGGTCGAGACCCTCGTCGCGCGGATGGCGAGCCGGGGATTGACCGAATCCGATCCCGGGGCACGGGACGTCTCGGCGATTCTTCCCCGGGCAACCGAAGCGATGAGGCGTGCCCGCCAGGCCCTCGACCGCGAGGCCCTCGACGACGCGCTCCCCCTCGAGCAGATCGCGCTCCGCCACCTCCAGCAGGCCGAAGAGACCTACGAGCGCTACGTGACCGAGCAGAGCCGGAACGCCGCGGGCGCCGGTGGGGGGGCGCAACCGCAGGCCGACGACCTGGCCGACCTCTTCGAGCTCGAGCTGGACAAGCTCAAGAACCAGTACGAGACCGTGCAGAGGGGAGCGCGGCAGCGGTCCGATCAGCAGGTGGACGAAGTACTCGAGCGGCTCCGGGAGCTGGCCCGCAGACAGGAGCAGGAGACCGAACGTCAGCGGCGGCGGGCGCAGGCCGGCCAGCGTGGAGGAGGGGGCGCCGCTCAGCGCGCGCTCGCGGAGCAGGCCGAGGAAGCGGCCCGCCAACTCCGCCGGCTGTCCCGCGAAACGGGCGATCCGAGCCTGGACGAGACCGCCCGCAGGCTGGAGGATGCGGCCCGGGCGATGCGGCAGTCGGCCGCCGGCTCGCCGGGCGCGGGCGGGGCCGAGTCGGCCCGGGCCCTCGATCGCTTGAACGAGGCGCGCCGTCGCCTCGAGACCGCCCGCGCGCGGCGGGCACTGCGTGACGCCGAAGCGGCACGCGAACGGGCGGCTGACCTCGTCCGCCAGCAGCGGGCCGTCGAGGATGCCGTGCGACGTCTGCCGCCCGACGGCGCTGGTCGCACCGAAGGCGTGCAGCGGTTGCGCGAGCGCAAGGACCGGATGACGGCCGAGGCGCAGGAGATGGAACGCTCGCTCGACCGTGCCGCACAGGGCACGCGTGCGGACCAGCCCGGAGCGGCGCAGGAACTCGCGGGAGCTGCGGATCACATCCGCGAGTCCAAGCTGAAGGAGAAGCTCCAGTACTCACGTGGCACGATCGAGACGTACGACGCGGAAACCGCGATGACCCTCGAGCTCTCGATCGAAGGAGACCTCCAGGCGCTGAAGGAACGCCTGGACCGCGCGGTCGAGGCCGCGGCCGCGCCACCCGCGAAGGATCCCCTGAAGGAAGCGCTCGAGGACACGCGCGACCTCCTGCGCAGCATGGAGGCGATGGACCGGCGGCTCCGGCAGCCGGGCGATCCGGCAGCGGAGGCTCGGGGCACGCCTTCGCGAGACGGCACTCCGGGCGACAATCCTCCCGCCGGCGCGCGCGCTCAGGATGCCCTCTCCGGGAACGGCCCGCCTCGCAACGTCCGCCGCCCCTCCGCGGACGAGATTCGCCAGTTCCAGCGTGAGATGCGCCGGCGCTCGGAGGAGGTGCGCGACCTTCGCCGAAAGCTGGGCGAGGCCGGCCGCGACGGCGAGGAGCTCGACGGCGTGCTCCGGGCCATGCGACGTCTTCAGGTGGGATCGATCTACGACAACCCGGCGCAGGTCGCCCGGCTACAGGAAGACGTGCTCCTGGGCCTCAAAGGACTGGAGTTCGGCCTGCGGAGAGCGGTGGAGGGAGGAGGCGGGCGCGCGGCGGTCTTCACCGGATCGGACGACGTGCCCGACGGATACCGCGCGCTGGTGGAGGAGTACTACCGTGCGCTCGCCCGGACGCGCGGCGGTCACTCCCCGCCCGGAGACTCTCCTCCCCACGCATCGCGATAGCCCATCCAGCAGTGCCAGGCCGTGATACCCAGCAGACCCACCCCGAAGAGGGTCATGAATCCCGTGCCCCATTGGGGCCAGGAGTGGGTCGTGAAGTTGGCCACCTGCTTGGTACCCAGCACGACCGGCATGAACGGAGCGATATTGACCGGCGCCGTGGGATCGAGGTCGTGCCCGAAGACATAGAGCTTGTACACGAACCGGGCCATCGAGAAGAGTGAGAAATAAGTGGCCAGCACACTCAGATCGATCAGCGCGCGCACGTCGCCGATGGCCGCCGCACGCAGGGTGAGAATCGCGAGGAGGCCCAGCGCAAAGGGAATCCAGTCCAGGTCGGCGAACTCGGTCCGGGCAATCTTGCGCATCCCGATGTAGTGGTTCAGCTCGTTGATCTCCTGGATGTCGTGGCCCTGGTGCCCGGCGTCCAACTTGTATCCGTAGACGTCGAGGTACAGCCCCTCGGGGTATTGCGGCGCCTCCATGCTGATCCGCCACAGCGGCTGCGTGAAGCTCAGCAGCAGCGGAATGACCAGGAGCGCCAGGAGAATCCGGCTGCGAAAGCGGATAGGCTCATCCAGGAACTCCTGAAAGCGGTCCACCAGAAGTTGGAACTTCTTGTTCGACGTCACCTCGATCTCCTTTCCCGGGTCTCCGTCCGCCCAGCGGACCGGCCCCTCCGTGGCAGTCGGCCCCTGCGCGCTCCCGCACCGGTGCCGCCGCGCCCGCACGCCCCTCCGTCGCCCCCCCGCAGCGGGTGTCCTCTCATACCAGATCCCGCGTCCGCAGCCGGTATCCGGCCACCAGCCAGGCCACGGTGCCCACGGCCACGGGCCAGATCACTCCCGCAGTGAACAGGAGCCTCCCGCCCAGGCGATCCGCCAGATAGAAGCCGACGGGGCCCAACGTGCCCAGGGTAGGCTCTGCCCCGGACAGGAGTGCCAGCCGGGCCGTCTCCACGGGATTGACCCCCGCGAGCACGAAGACGGCCACGGGGGGCAGCCGCCACTGAAGCATAAGGCCCACGAGGCCAAAATCCAGAAACGCCACGGCGAGCACCCACACGAGGAGGAGGTACATCATCGCCTTGGCGGGCTCGACCACGAGCACCGAGATCGCGAGGCCGACGCCCACGAAGCTCCAGAGCAGCGCCGCGCTCACGCTCAGCGCCCGGAAGAGGAACACCCAGGGAACGGCGTGCCCGAACACCGCGCGCCCGAGCAGCGCCAGGCCGGGCATGAATACGAGCAGCGGCACCACGAGCGCGGCGTAGCGCACGAGCGTCACCGCCGCAAAGTAGTCACCTGCGGTAACCGGGTGGCTGAACAGCAGCTCCAGCGTGCCATCGCGGCGGGCACGGTTGACGATGAGCCCCGTACCGGTGAGCGCGAGCAGCGGCAGCAGGAGCACGAGGGCGTGGCTGAGCGAGAGCAACACACGCGCCATGCCGGTGAAGCCGAGCACACCCGACTCCCGTAGCCCCACCAGCAGGAAGAGCCCGGCAAGCGCGGCATACAGCCCCGCGCAGAAGATCAGCCACCGCGAACGCAGGACCTCGCCCATCTCCAGACGCGCGAGCGCGCCGATCCGGGCGAGTGGACCCGGCCGGCTCACCGCGCCGGCTTCGGCGCCCGCGCCCGCGCTCGTCATGGCGTCGCCTCTCGCTCAGGGGACGAATCACCCGCGGCATCCCGATCGCCGCTGCGTGTGCCATGTTCGCCGTGCGCGCCCTGGTCGCCGTGCCCTCCGCGCCCCTCCAGGCGCCTCGTCACCGCGGACGCCTCGACATGGGCGTCCAGCACGATGCGGCCCTCCTCCAGCGCGACCACACGGTCGACGAGCCGCTGCACCTCGTCCAGCCGGTGCGAGCTGAGGAGCAGCGTCGCACCGTCGGCGCGGTCCCGGAAGAGCCGGAAGAAGGTCTCGCGGGTGTGGGCATCCAGACTCGCGGTCGGCTCGTCCATCACGAAGAGCGAGACGGGAGCGGCCAGCGCGAGCGCGATGAGCAGCTTCTGCTTCATCCCGCCGGACAGCGCACGCACCGGACGCCGGCGGACCTCGCCCACATCCAGCGCCAATTCCTCCGCCACCCGCCCGATCTCATGGGGCGCCAGACCACGCAGGCTCGCCACGGCACGGACGACCTCGCCCACGGTGGCGCCCAGTTGCGGCGCCGTCTGGGGCACATACGCCATGCGGGCGGCAAGCCGGGTCCGGTGCGTGAAGGTGTCGAGCCCGTCCAACCGCACCACACCCTCGCAGTGCACCATGCCCATGACGGCCCGCACCAGCGTGGACTTCCCGGAGCCGTTGGGACCCACCAGCGCCACCCGGTCACCGGACGCAACCTCCAGGGACACTCCCGCGAGCGCCTCGACACCGCCGAACCGTTTGCGCACGTCCGTCAGGTCAATGCGCATCCGCTCGCTCCGGCCCGGGCGATGGTGGTCCGAGCGTCGGCCTCATGCGCGGCTCGGGATCGATCAGGAGCACCTCCGGCTGCAGGACCGGCAGCACTCGCGCCGCGACGTCCAGGAGCTCGAGCGCGACCGTCCCCCGGAAGAAGGCCAGCTCGGGATGATCCGCGACGAGCCTCGCCGAGAGGCTGCGCACCTCGTAGGCCACGTCTCCGAAGCCGTCGCGGTCGAGATCGTAGCCCTGGTAGTCGTCGAAGTAGTTGCGGCCCCACACGACCCCCCGGGCCGTACCCCGACCCTCCACGGTCACGTGCGTCTGGTTCGCCTGGAAGACGTTGTCCACGAACGTGTTCCGCGTTTCACTGCTGTGGAACGTGACCCCAGCGGTACAGCGCGCGAAGGTGTTGCGCCGCACCACGACGGAATCCCCCTCACGGAACGGGGAGGTGTCGAGGTACACGCATGCGTGATCGGAGACGAAGCGGTTGCCTTCCACCATCAGATTGCCGGATTCCTTGACGCCGAGCCCCATCCCGTCGGACACCTCGTTGCCCACGATCAGGTTGTCCCGGAGCGTGATGTCGCGGGAGTACATCACGAAGACGCCCACGATGTTGTCGCGGTACTCGTTGTGCTCGACCACGCAGTTGTCCGAGTACATGAAGTGGGTCGCGTAGCGGCTTCGCACGACGGTATTGCCCGCGATGCGGTTGCCGGGCGAGTACCAGACCACGATGTCGCGCGAGTCCTCGAGTCGGTTGCCCGTCACCGCCGAGCGACGGACCTCCCACAGCCGGATCCCGTCACCGCGAATCCCGACCGGCAGGTCGGCGAGCCCGCGGATGCGGTTGCCGGAGATCCTGACCCCGTTCGACTCCTCCACGACCACCCCGAAGAACGCGTTGCGGATCGTCAGATCCCTCGCCGCCGTAGCATTACCGCGGAGGTAGACCGCCGCGTCCATCAGGTCGTAGCGCTGCCCGCTGCCGTCCACCGTGAAGCCCCGCAGGACCACGCTGTCGGCGAGTGCGCGCACCGTGGTCCCCTCTCCCGTGGAACGGATCACCGCCGATGCGGGACCCTGCAGCGTCAGCCTGCGGCGGATGATCAGGGGGGCCGTATAGACCCCCGGAGACAGGCACAGAACGGAGCCCGGCGCGGCGCTGTCGACAGCCATCTGTAGCTTCCTGCCCGGGCCCACGACCCGCCCGTCCGGCGGGCAGACCGTATCCGCCGGACGGACGACGTCGCCGCCCCCGCCACGCGCGCGTGGCGCTCGCCACCCTGCGGCGACGAGCACCACCGTGACGGTCATCAGGAACGCCGGCCCGGCACGCCTCCCCGCCATCCCCCGGTCCATCCGTGGGGGCCGGTGCGCGGGTCCGCGTACGCCTCCGTTCCTGATCGCCCTCGTAACCGGCACCGCTTCAGCCGGACGCTACCGTGGCTTCACGAGCAGATACCCCATCATTTCCAGGTGCAGCGCCGAGCAGAACTCCGTGCAGTAGTACGGGAATACCCCCGTCTGGTTGGCAACGATGGTAGCGTCTGCCGTCTTTCCCGGCTCGAGGCTCAGGTTGACGTTGTATTCGCCGAGTCCGAAGCCGTGCGTGGCGTCCGGCGTCTGTTCCAGATTCGTGATATGGAAGTGTACGGTGTCACCCTGCCGCACCTCCACCTTGTCCGGCTTGAAGTGGCTGCGCACCGCCGTCATGTAGACATCCACCACCCTGCCGTGCCGCTCCACCCGCGCCTCGTCCTCGGATTTCACGGCGTTCGGATCCGGCTGATGCGTGACCGCGTTCTCGCCGACGGGCGTGTACATCTGCGTCGCATCCAGCTTGTCCGCGCTGATGATCTGCGCATAGTGGGGCTCGCCCAGTCCGATCGGCATGTCGTAGAGCAACTGCATCCCGGGTACGGTCACGTCGATGAGCTGCATGTTCTGCGGCAGGAGCGGCCCGATGTTGTTGAACCGATCAATCGACCACTTGTCCAGGGCGATCACGTACTGCCCCTTCGGGTGCCGCGTGTCACCTTCCGGCGTCGCCAGGTGTCCGATGTTGTAGTGGACGGAGATCTTCTCCAGGACCTTCATGTCCTTCAGCGACCACTTGGCGATCTTCGACTCGATGAACAGCGACGTGTAGCCGTTGCCCTGGTCGTCCCACTGCGTGTGCAGCGGACCCAGCCCCATCTCTACTTGACCGTGCAGCGCGGTCTGGAAGCCGATGATCGGCACACCGTAAGGATCCGCTCCCTCGAAGTCGCCCGCATCGATCGCCTGCTTGATCTTGGCCCAGTCGTAGACCGTCTCGTGCGTGTCCAGCTTTCCCGAAACCGCCAGATACTTTCCGTCGGGCGTTACGTCGACGCCATGCGGGCTTTTAGGCTCCGGCACGAAGTAGAGCAGGCCTTCGTCGACGGCCGTGCTCAGCGGAATCACCTTGACGCCCTGGATCTTCCGCGTCTTCCCCGCCTGCCCCGCGACCTCCACCGCCTTGCGATAGTTGATCACGTGGAGGTAGTCCATGTCGTTCTGCGACGCTCCGGACTCGAGAGGCGGATTGCCCTCCATCGTGCCCCCGTACGACCGCTCGGTGTCGAACGAGTTCAGGAAAACCCACCCGTCGCTATCCATCTTTCCGGCATCGGACAGGTCCTGCATGTACGGCGGCAGCTCGATCGCGAACGACCGGTCGACGTCGATGCGGCCCTGCTCACGGTCGAACTTCCAGAACATCACCGCGCCCCGGTACTTCGTGTCGAAGTCGGACAGCGGGGCGTAGCTACCGTCGAGCGGCACCGGGTACTGCCCACCCTCGATGATGTACTCCGTGTTGGGCGTCACGAACGTGCCACCGTGATCCGTACCCAGGAGCGGCGAGTGCACGATCTGGGTGGTCACGAAGTCCTTCAGGTTGATGACCGCGACACGTGCGTTCGCCTTGTCGTTGATGAACAGGAACTGGCCGTCGTAGTCCCCGTCCGTCTCGCTCAACGCGGGATGGTGGCTGTCGCCCCACCCCAACTCCTCGCTGCCGGGCGAGCTGTCGACCATCAACGCCTTGCTCTGGTCGTCGAAGCCGTAACCCTGCCACGGCTCCGGCGTGAACACGCCGATGTACTTGAGAATCCGCATCGAGGGCACACCGATCACGATCACCTGCCCGCTGTGCCCCCCCGAGGCGAACATGATGAAGGGGTCCGCTCGACCCGTCGGCGTGTACGTCTTGAGCGCAGCCACGACATCGGCCTCACTCAGGTTGCGCGCCTTCATGAGATTCTGAACCGACGCTCCTCCGGTCTGAGACTCACCGCACGCAGCGAGCGCCGTCACTGCCAACCACGCCGCGAGCCGTTTCCCGCCGAGGCGGTTTCGTCGTTCTGCACTCATGATGTTCCTCCTCCTCCTGTCCGGTTGATCCAGGCCCCATCCACGCCGTGATGTCCCCGGCCCTCCGGGCCCGGTCCATCAAACCCCTTCTGCTGTCTACTGTTGTTTTCCGAAGTTCCGGATGATCTCGCGGAGCGCGGCCACGACGGCCGGCTTGCTCCCCAGGTCCGGGTTCGCGACCATCGCCGGGCTCCGGCCCACCGCCGCTCCTCCGTACACGATGGCCGATTCGATCTCCTTGTCCTCCACGCTGTCCTGCCACGCCTTGTCGTGATAGTTGCGCGGCTTCGGATCCAGTCCACCAGCGCCCGGACCATCGCCGTAGCCCTCGGCGCCGTGGCACACTGCGCATCGTGTCGAGTAGATCTGCTGCGCCTCCTGGCGCGCGTCGGGCGTGATCTCCGCACCCGTGACGGCCGTGCCCGCGGCCTCGCCCGTCGCGCTCGCGCCTCCGGCGCCACCGCCACCCGCCTGAGTCTCCCCTCCGCCGCACGCCAGTGCCAAACCGGCGAAGAGCATCACGACGCCTACACCGACTGCCCGCTTCATTCCATTCATCGAAAAATCTCCCACGCATAATGGGGCCACGACCGAGGAGCATCCCGGAAGCGCATTCTTCCGGAGCGGAGGCGGCGCCACGTCCATCGGGAACAGGGCGAGCGCGGCCGAGGGCTCACGCATTTCTCACGCCGACGGGGCCCACGGATTCCCGGTAAGGTAATCCAATGCGCGCATTCCAATACAGGTGCCGATCACCGGAAGATGGAGTGGATGGAGAGACGTGGAGTGAAGGCGGAATCGAAGCTACTCCGAGGAGACGGTCGGGCGTCTCCGAGCATCAGGGAAAACCCGCTCGCACGGCGAAACGCGCCGCGGTCAGTCCGGCTGGTGGTCCAGGACCTCGCGCACCCGCTGTCGTAGCCCGCTGATCGTAAAGGGCTTCGACACGAAGTTCACCTCGGCGACGCGCACACCATGGAGGATCACCTCGTCCTCGGTGTATGCCGACATGAAGAGCACGCGGACGGACGGGTAGCGGGCCTGAATGGCCTCCGCGACCTCGCGGCCGTTCATTCCAGGCATGACCACATCGGTAAGGAGGAGGTCGATCCTGCCTCCCTGCTCCACCGCGATCCGCATCGCCTCCGGGCCCCCGTTGGCCTCGAGCACCCGGTAGCCGCCGCGGCGCAGCACCTTGCTGGCTACCTGAAGGACCGAAGGATCGTCGTCGACGACCAGGATCGTCTCCTGGTGCATCACGGGCTCCGCGCCCTGCTCGGACGCCCGTTCCGGAGACGAATCATCGCCTCCGTCACCGTGCGCCGTCAGGCCGACGCCTCCCGGATTCGGGACGTCCCGTATCGGCTCAGGTTGTGCCATATGCCCCCCTTGCGGCCCGCACGTGCGGGCGTGCACTCCTGGCTGGCCGCCTCCTGTTCAGCGCCCTTCTCGGGCACGCCCCCGGGCCCGGTCTCGGCCCGGTGACATCAGCCGCTGCAACTTGCGCCGCACCACGCAAAACTGCAAGCGTCGCATCCGTGCGCTGTGGAGCCGATGCGCCACCCGTTACCCCGCGGAATCGCGCGCTCCGAAACGGCTGTCCAGCATGAGGATCGCAGGCGTGCTGTCGCCCGCCAGCCGAAGTTGCTCGACCGCACGGCCGGCGCTGTCCTCCTCCTCGACCTGTTCGGTCACGAACCACTGAAGCTCCACCTCGCTGGCGTGATCGCCCCGCTCACGCGTCAGCTCGAAGAGCTTATGAATCATGCCCGTGACCTTCCGCTCATGGGCGAGCACCTGTTCGAACACCTCGAGCGGAGTCCCGAACTCGCTCGGAGGCGCCGCGACGTCCTTCAGTACCACGCGACCGCCGCGGAAGAGAACCCAATCGTAGAGCTTCATGGCGTGCCCCACCTCCTCCCGGGCCTGAAGCCGCATCCACGCCGCGAAGCCGTCAAGGTTCTGCTCGGAAAAATGGGCCACATCGACAGATAAAGGTAGCCGGAGGCCAGCTCGTTTCTGATCTGCTCGTTGATGGCGTCCTGCACTTCCTTGTCCACAGCACCCTCCCTCCGTTCTCGTTGGATCACCGTCTCAGGGCCGGGCACACCCGGTGGCCGTCGCGTTACCCCATCCAGGCGTGTTACCCTCTCCAGGCCCAAAGATATACATCAGGGGAAGCCGGGGTAGATCCTTGGCTCCCGGGGGTGCAACCATAGGCCAGGGCGCCGCGTCTCACCTGAAGGGCCCTCGCCCCAGGGGCCGAACCCGCTCTCTGGAAGGCTGTCCGAGTAATGCGGTGGGCCGCGCGACCCATGCCGTGCGGGCGCGGGTGCCCCCGGGCTTACGCTACTCAGCGTAGGAACGAAAGGGGTCCCCGCGCAACGTACGCTGCGCGGGGACAAGGCGACGAGTCGTAGACGTGGCGGACACGATCCCGCGCTCCCCGCTATCGTAGACGGTTCGGATGCAGCGGTCATGACCAAGGGAACGAATGGAATGAAGATGAAGGGGATTCAACGCCTCGCGCGGAGCGCCACGCTGGCCTTGACCGTCACCGGGATGCTCGCGTGGCAGCGGGCCGCGGCCCAGACCGCAGGCACCCGCGCACGACCGGCCGTGCGGGCCACGCGGGTCACCGGATCGATCACGGTCGACGGCCGCCTCGATGAGCCCGACTGGTCCGCGGCGCCCGTGGTCACGGGCTTTACCCAGGTGGACCCGCAGGAGGGCCAACCGGTGAGCCAGCGTACCGAAGCGCGCATCCTCTATGACGGAGAGGCCATCTACATCGGTGCCCGGCTGTACGATGACAGACCCGTCTCTGTGCGTCTGGGCCGCCGCGATATGCCGTTGCTGGACTCCGATTGGTTCGGCGTGGTCATCGATAGCTATCACGACTTCCGCACCGCTTTCTCCTTCGATGTGAATCCCGCGGGTGTCCAGCGCGATGCGGTAAAGACCATGCGCGGCAGCTTCGAGTCCGACGACAACTCGTGGGATGCCGTATGGGACGTGGCCACCACCGTCGACGACCAGGGCTGGACGGCGGAGTTCCGGATTCCCTTCAGCCAGCTCCGCTTCCGTTCGGCTGGAGAGCAGACGTGGGGCCTGCAGCTCGAGCGCGTCATCGGCCGCCGGCACGAGTACGCCGTGCTCGCGTTCACGCCGAAAACCGAGAGCGGGGGCATCCCCACCTACGCGGACCTCCGCGGGCTGCGCGACATCCGACCGGGAAAGCGCCTGGAGGTGCTCCCCTACGCGGTCACGCGTGCGGAGTACGTCGACCCCGGACCCAACCCCTTCCGCACCGACAGGGAGTACTACGGGTCGGCGGGCGTGGATCTGCTGTACCGCGTGACGTCGGACTTTACGCTCAACGCCACGTTCAACCCCGATTTCGGGCAGGTGGAAGTCGATCCCGCCGTCATCAACCTGTCCGTCTACGAGACGTTCTTCGAGGAAAAGCGTCCCTTCTTCGTCGAGGGCAGCGAGATCTTCAACTTCGGCCGCAATACCAGCGGCGGGCAGCTTTTCTACTCCCGCCGCATCGGCCGGCGGCCCCAGCTGCGTCCTCCGACGGCCCGGGCTGACGTACCGGACGCCACCACGATCCTCGGCGCCGGGAAGCTGTCCGGAAAGACGGCGAGCGGGTGGTCCGTGGGCGTCCTCGAGGCGGTCACGGGCCGGGAGACCGCCCGCTACCTCGATCCGGCGGAAGGCGTCGGGCAGGCCGTGGCCGAGCCGCTGGCCAACTACTTCGTCGGGCGGGTCCGACGGGACCTCCACGAGGGTCGGAGCTCGTTCGGCGCGATGCTCACCGCCGTGAACCGACGGCTCGACACCGACCCGGCCAGGGCGTCGCTCCGCGGCAGCGCGTATGCGGGCGGCATCGACTTCCGCCACGAGTGGGCCCAGCGGTCGTGGGTGCTGGAAGGAGGCTTCATCGGCAGCCGCATCGCGGGAGAGCCCGACGCCATCCGCGCGGTGCAACAGGCCGGAAACCACTTCTTCCAGCGCCCGGACGCCGACTACCTCCACGTGACCACGGACGGCACGTCGATGTCGGGCTACTCGACCGGCCTCGCGCTGCGCAAGCAAACCGGACGCCACTGGCTGGGCGGGCTCGCGGTGGCTGCGACGAGTCCTGAGTACGAGGTCAACGACCTCGGCTTCCAGGTGCGGACCGACCGGCGCGACGCGCAGCTCGACGTGGCGTACCAGGAGACCCGGCCAGGCACGTTCTTCCGAAATTATTCGATCCGGGGCAGCGTCCGTTACGAGCACAATTACGCCAACCAGCGGATCCTGAACATCTGGAGCCTTTCCACCTCATTCCGCCACCTGAACTTCTGGGGCGGCTCCCTCTACGTGGGCTACATGGCCCGCGCCAACGACGACAGGCTGACCCGCGGAGGGCCGATGGCGGAGCGGCCCGCGCAGTGGATCCTGCACGCATCGGCCAGCTCCGATCCGCGGAAATCGGTGACGTACAGCGCGGGAGTCGGCGGCAGCCGGAACGTCTACGGCGGGTGGGGCGCCGGGGCCGGAGTAGGGCTCGGCCTCAAGCTCTCGCCGCGGTGGAATCTCTCGCTGTCGCCGAGCTTCAACCGGAGCTATACGGTAGCGCAGTATATCGGCACGGTTCCGGACGAGGACGCGATTGCCACCTACGGAGCCCACTACCTCTTCGCCCCCCTGCACCAGACCACCCTATCGATGGAGACACGCCTCAACTTCACCTTCACATCGAAGCTCTCGCTTCAGCTCTATGCCCAACCCTTCATCTCCAGCGGTGACTACGGAGGTGCCACCGAGCTCGCGGCGCCGGGCAGCTATCGGTTCACGCCATGGACGGGAGACGCGCCGAGCCTCGACTTCAATCTCCGTTCGCTACGCGGGACAGCGGTGCTTCGCTGGGAGTGGCGGCCCGGCTCCACGCTGTACCTGGCGTGGCAGCAGACCAGGACGGACTACGCCGCCGTGGGGAACTTCGATTTCGCTCGCGACGTGGGCGCCCTCTTTTCCACGCCGCCCGATAACATTCTCGTACTGAAGGTGAACTACTGGCTCAATCCGTAGCGCGGCTCATGGGAGCCCTCTTCGCGCCGTACGCGGCCTTGCGCCGGATGCCGGTATTCCCCATCTCGCGGCGGCCGCCCCGTCGCCCGCCGGAGCGCACAGCGAAATCTCCTGCAAAGACGCCGCCGAGCGCTTATGTTGGACTCTGACCCGTAACCCCAGCGCCAGGACGGCCGGTGGCCCTGCACAACCGCGAGCCCCCCACCCATCGCATCAGCCAGACCGAGGAGCGCAAGCGGATCCTGGCCGAGGCGCTCGTGCACGCCGCCGAGCACGAACAGCGGTACCGCACCATCGGGAGCCCACCCCCCGGGATTCCCTGGAAATGGCCCACCGCATTCCTTCTCCTCGCGCTCTCGGCGTACCTGTCCCTGCTGCCGCCCGGATGGCTGGCCGGCCCCACCCCTCCAACCTCGACCCAGGGAGAGATGGATCGCGGACTGCGCGCGGCCATGTGGATCCAGGCTCAACAGATCGAGGCCTACCGGCTCCGCTACTCCGGCCTGCCTCTGACGCTGGCGGACGTCGGTCCGGCGATCCCGGGCCTGATCTACGTCCGGTCAAACAACCGCGTGTATCAGCTCGTAGCGAATAGGCCGGGCGCGCGCAGGCTCGTTTATGATTCCGCGCGGCCGGCCGCAGGATTCGCTGCGGCCATCGTTCCGGTCCTGGACGCGCAGGGTCGTGGCGACGCCGGGGCTCCGCCCGGAATCATCACCGGCGCTCGTCCGCCGGGAGCTCCACCGCGCGGCGGCGGTGCCCGGTCCGAACCCGGCGCCTCCCGGTGAGCGGGCAAGAATCGAACGCCTTCGCCAGAAGGAGGAGGGTCACCGCGGCGAACGTGGCGCTCTTCCTGGGTGGTGTGGCCCTGGTGTTGTCGGTGGCGGTTCCCCGACTCCACCGCCAAACCGTTGCCGGACGCGTCGAGACCGCCGTGCTGGACGTGACCGCGGTGCGCGACCTGGCGCTCCGCTTCCGTGAGGAGCATGGCACGTTCCCGGACAGTCGTCCTGCCGGGGAACGGCCGCCCGAGTTCGGGACCCTCCGGGACGGCTCGCCACCCTTCGCCCGTCCAGGCTACACGCTCCAGTGGAACCGCTGGAACCGGGTCAGGGAGCCGGCCGTGCATGAGCCGGTCGATCCGGATGCCGATACCCTTCCCTCTCCACCACCGACGATCGAGGAGTTCGGCGGCGTGACCGTCTTCGCGGACGACGCGCCGCTGCTGGCGGCGCTGCGAGAGCGCTTCGGCGAGATCTCCACGGTACGCGCGAGGTCGTGGACGCTGCTGGTGCCGCCGCGGTAACCGAACCCCACGATGGTCCCGAGCGACCACCCTCGAGCCACCGAGCCCCCCTTCCTCGCCACCCCGGCGACGTCCGGAGAAAAAAAGCTTTGGGCCGGACACGGCGCTTGCAGTAGATTTCAAGGCGGAGGGGTGCCCCTGTGGTGGACCCGCCCAGGGGATGGAGTGACAGAACCGACAGTCGAACCATGACCGGTCAACCCGAAGAACAGGTCGACCCGGGCACGGTTGTGAGCGCCGAGCAGGAACGAGCCCGGGCGCTCGCCGCCGTCCTGCGGGATCAGAACCTGAAAGTGGAGGCGGCCCGGCAGGCCGAGGCGCGCCGTGTGCGGAGGGCCCGGGTGCGCCGCGGCGCGCTGCTCGCCACCTGGTTGAGCGTCGCCTATGTCTGGCTCGCGTCGCCGTCATGGCTCCAGGTCGAGTCACCGCCTACCCCCACGGTGCAGGACGAAACCGACGCGCTGCGCGTCAACGTCTTCTTACAGTCTCAACGCATCGAAGCCTACCGATTGAGTCGCGGCCGGCTGCCCTATGTACTGGAAGAGGCAGGCCCTCCGCTCCAGGGCATGGAGTACCGGCGCCGCGATAACCGGTACTATGAGCTGCGAGGCAGGAGCAACCGAGTCTTCCTTCGCTACCTCTCTGAGGAATCACCGCTCGATTTCGTGGGCGACGCCGCGCGGATCCTCGATCCGGAAAGCGCGTCCGGCCACACCAAGGAGGGACAGTGAGGAGCGCGTGGCTCGGCCGACTGTTGCGCGCCGCCCGGAGCCCGGTGCGTGCGAGGGGTGCGTGCGGCCACCGGCGCCGGGGCGAGAGCGGTGGCTTCACCATGATCGAAGTCGTGACCGTGGCGGTCGTGATGGGAACGCTCGTGCGCATCGCGATGCCCAACTTCCATGAGGTGCTGCTCAAGGCACGCGCCGCGGAGGTCGTGGGCGACTTCGAGGTCGTGCGCGTGGCGGTGGCCAACTACCACGCGGACCACCTGGAGTGGCCACCGGACGCCTATCCCGGGCAGGTGCCGGCCGGCCTCGAGGAGTACCTGCCGGAGGGCTTCAGCTTCACGCGCGCCGGATACCTGCTGGACTGGGAGAACTGGGTGCTGCCCAACGGCCTTCCTCAGCACCCGGCCACGGGGATCCTCCTCGGAGTCTCGATCTCGACGGACGACGCCGAACTCGGCAACGCGGTGGTCGACCTGTTGGGCGGCACGATGGCGCACTATACCCTGGGCAACAGCTACACATTCGTCATCGAGCGGTTGTAGCGGCCGGAGTAGGAACGAAAGGCATCCCCGCGCAGCGTGCGTTGCGTGGGGGTAAGGCGACGAGTCGTAGCGGTAGCGGGCCCCGCGGTGGTAGGTTGAGGCGGCATGGCCCGACCATGCGACCCGTGGAGCCCGCGTCCTTGGAGCATCTCGGCGCAGCTACGGTTACGCCTTCGGCGCTCCGAGCACCCATGCAACTACGCGGATTACGTCCCACTCCATCATTCGGACAGGATCCTACGCCCCAGCATGACACCCGATGCCACGACGGCCCGACGTCACACCGGATGAGATCGCCGACTTCGTCCGCGAACGTTGGGAGCTGACGGGTAGGCTGACGCCGCTCCCCGGAGAGCGAGACCGGAACTTCCTTCTGGAGGCGGACCACGCGTCGTACGTGGTCAAGGCGGCGTCACCGGACGAGCCGGGCAAGGCGCTCCGTTTCCAGACGACGCTCCTGAGGTGGTTGGAGGATCAGAGGCCCACGGTGCCGACCCCGCGGGTCGTGCCGTCGCGGTCCGGAGCGCTCATCGAGACGTTGGAGCGCGGTCCGCAGCCCGTGCGGGTGCGGATCATGCGGCATCTGCCCGGCCGCACCCTGGCCGAGGCGAAGCCGCGCACGCCTGCTCTGCTCCGGCGCATCGGCGCCCTGCTGGGCCGGCTCGACACCGCGCTGGCCGGGTTTCCGGGAGAGGCGCCTCCTCGCGAGGGCTTCGACTGGGCCCTGGCCGAGGCGCCCCGCGTGCTCCGCGAGGCTCTTGCCTACGTGCCGGCGGAGGGCTGCCGGACGATCCTGGAATCACTCGTGGCGCAGTGGGACGAAGCGGCGGATCGGATCGGAGCCCTGACTCCCGCGCTCATCCACGGCGACGCCAACGACCACAACATCCTCGTCGGTCCGCCACGCCTGATAGACCGTGAGGTCACGGGCGTTCTGGACTTCGGCGACGCGCACCGAGCACCGCGCGTCTTCGATCCGGCGATTGCCGTGGCGTACGCTCTGCTCGGAGAGGACGACCTTCTCGCCGCCGCCGCCGCGGTCCTGGCCGGCTACCACGAGGTTGCCCCTCTCGAGGAGCGTGAAGTCGAGCTCGTATGGCTGCTGGCGCGCGCCCGGCTCGGAGCCAGCGTGAGTATCGCCGCCCGCCGCCGCGCCGAACGCGTCGAGATGGACGACTACCTGACCGTTAGCGAAGCGCCCGCGTGGCAGGCGCTCGAGCGGGCGCGCACGCTCCACCCGCGCTTCGTGAGCGCGGCGCTCCGCGCAGCATGCGGATACGGCGCGTGCCCGCGGAGCGCCGCGCTCACCGCATGGCTGAGCCACCGCGAGAATGCGTGCGCGCGGGTCGTGGACATCCCCCCGGAGGAGACCGTCGTGCTCGATCTGAGCGTCGGCAGCCCGCTCCTCGACGGCCGCGACATCCACGACACCGAGGCCTTCACGCGGCGGGTGTTCGACCGCATGCGCGAGCGGGGCGCACGGATGGGTATCGGACGCTACGACGAGCCGCGTGCGTTCTATCTGACCGACGCATTCTCCGGACCGCCCGGCGAGCCGCCGGAGCGGCGCACGATCCACCTGGGCGTGGACCTGTTCGTCGCACCCGGTACCGAGGTCCGTGCGCCGCTCGACGGCGTGGTGTACAGCGTCTCCGACCACGCCCAGCGGCTGGACTATGGGCCGACGGTTATCCTCGAGCACGTCGGGCCCGAAGGACCGTTCTGGACGCTGTACGGCCATCTCGAGCGCCACTCCGTGCGAGCGCTACGGCCGGGCACACCGTTGGCCGCCGGGGTGCCGTTCGCCCGCGTCGGACCCTATCCGGAGAACGGTGACTGGCCGCCTCATCTCCACTTCCAGATCGTGACCGACCTGCTGGATCGCGAGGACGATTTTCCCGGTGTGGCCGCGCCCCGGGAACGCGCCGTCTGGACGTCGTTCTCTCCGGATCCCGGAGCCATGCTCGGTTTCGCGGGCCGCACGGCCTACGCGCCGCCCCCGGATCTGCTCCCCCGGCGGCGGCGCCTGCTGGGTCCTTCTCTGAGCGTCGCGTACCGTCAGCCGATCCATGTGGTGCGCGGCATCGGTGCGTACCTCTACGACGAGGTGGGCCGCGCGTATCTGGACTGCGTGAACAATGTGGCCCACGTGGGCCACGAGCACCCCCGCGTGGTTCGTGCGGCCCGGGATCAGATGGGTGTGCTGAACACGAACACGAGGTACCTGCACGAGGCGGTGCTGCGTTATGCGGAGCGGCTGACCGCGCTGATGCCCGAACCGCTGTCGGTGTGCTTCTTCGTCAACTCGGGCTCCGAGGCCAACGAGCTCGCACTCCGTCTGGCCCGTGCACACACCGGCGGGCGAGGCGTGGTCGTGCTCGACGGGGCGTACCACGGCAACACGCAGGGGCTCATCGACGTGAGTCCCTACAAGTTCGACGGCCCCGGCGGCGAGGGCGCGCCGTCGTGGGTGCGCGTGGCCCCGACGCCCGACGAGTACCGTGGGCTCTACCGATCCGAAGATCCCCACCGGGCGGAGCGGTACGCGGCCCATGTAGCCGAAGCGTGTGCCGATCTCGCGGCCTCGGACGTGGGGCTCGCCGCCTTCCTGGCCGAAAGCGTCCTGTCGTGCGCGGGCCAGATCGAGCCGCCGCCGGGCTTTCTGTCCGCAGCCTACGCGCGTGCCCGCGCGGCCGGCGCGGTGTGCATCGCCGACGAGGTCCAGATAGGCTTCGGGCGGCTCGGCGAAGCGTTCTGGGGCTTCGAGCTTCAGGGAGCGACGCCCGACATCGTGACGCTCGGCAAGCCGATCGGAAACGGTCATCCGATGGGCGCGGTGGTCACCACCCGAGCCATTGCCGAGTCCTTCGCGACCGGCATGGAGTTCTTCAGCACCTTCGGCGGCAACCCGGTCTCCGCCGTGACCGGCCTCGCGGTCCTCGACGTCATCGAGGATGAGGGGCTACGGGAGCACGCCGCGCATGTCGGCGAAGACTTGCGCGCCGGCCTCGCAGCTCTCGCGGCGCGGCACCCCCTGGTGGGCGACGTGCGGGGTCGTGGCCTCTTTCTGGGCGTGGAGCTCGTGCGCGACCGAGACGCGCGCACCCCGGCGCCGGAGGTGACCCGCTACGTGGTCGAACGGGCCCGGGCGCGACGCGTCCTGCTCAGCTCCGACGGACCCGACCACAACGTGCTCAAGATCAAGCCGCCGCTATGCTTATCCTCCGCCGACGCACGGCGCCTGGTGGAGGTCCTCGACGGCGTTCTGGATGAAGACCTCGTGCGCGACGCGGTGGGAGCGTAACGCAGCGGCGGCTACGCACGCATCTCTCCGGCCCCGGTCTGCCGCGCCGCCCTCGCTCGGATCCCTCCCCTACCCGCCGACCCGCGTCAGGCGCTCCTTCAACCCGTCGAGCCGGCTACGGAGCTGCGCCAGCCGCTCGTACGCGTCCCTGCCCGGCTTCTGGTCGGCACGCTGCAGCATCGCGTAGAGGTACTGGATCTGGGCCACGAGCATCGGCTGGGGATAGCTCGTGATCGTGGGATCGGTGACGAGCGCCGCCTCGAGCGCGTCCAGCTCCCGGACCGCCGCCGCGTTCCCGGCCATCCGCTTGCGGGCGGCACGCACGCGCTCGACCGTCGCCGTCGCGTCCGACATCAGCCGTAGGATGTCCATGCTGACGTCGAACTGCTCCTGGAGATCCTGGATGCTGACGCCGTCGGCGGCGACCCGCGGATCGATGCGAACCTCGAACGAGCGCGTCCGCGTGGTTCCGGCCGCGGTCAGGCGCGCCTGATACGTCCCGGGCACCACCATCGGTCCGCCGCGCCCCCCGGCGGGTCCCTTCACGGTCAGGTCCCACACGAAGCGGTGCATCCCCCGGGACTTCTCGAGTCGTGCGGCCGCCGCGCGCATGAACGGCGCCCGCATCCCCTGACCGGGGCGGGAGCCAGCGCCCCGGCCGTCGGACTTGAAGGTGCGAACGACCTGCCCCGAGCCGTCCAGGATCTCGAGCGAGACCGAGTCGGCGCCCACGCGGAGGTAGTAGTCGATCATCGCACCCGCGGGCGGATACTCGGGATCGGAGGGCGAGCGCCCGCCGAGCCGGAAGCCGCCGCCGCGCACCCGATAGGCGTCGCGGGGCTGGAACAGGTGGACGTCCGCCGCGGCAACGTCGTCGCTCCATTGCTCGAGCGGCGTCACGTCGTCGAGGATCCAGAACGCCCTCCCCATCGTGGAGATCGCAAGGTCGTGCTGATGGACCTCGATGTCGGTCACCGGCGTCACCGGGAGGTTGCGCTGAAACGTCTGCCACGTGGCGCCGTCGTCGAACGAGACGTACATGCCGAACTCGGTGCCCGCGTAGAGGAGACCTCCGCGCTCGGGGTCTTCGCGCACCACGCGCGTCGGGTAGTTCGCCGGAATCCCGTTATCGCCCGGCGTCAGCAGCGTCCAGGTCTCTCCATAGTTCTCGGTCCGGTAGATGTAGGGATGGTAGTCGTCGAGGAGCGTGCGGTAACCGGCCACGTACGCCTTGCCCGGCCGGTGCACCGACACCTCGATGTTCTGGATGCGGCCCTCGGGCGGCATGTCGGGCGGCGTGACGTCCTTCCAGTGCGCCCCGTCGTCACGGGTCACGTGTACGGGCCCGTCGTTGGCCCCGGTCCAGATGACGCCGCGCTCGAGGGGCGATTCCTCGATGACGTAGAGCACCGAGTAGTGCTCCTCGCCGGTGATGTCGCGCGTGATCGGCCCTCCCGAGATCACCTGCCGCTCGGGCCGGAACGCGGTCAGGTCCGGGCTGATGCGCTCCCACGTCACGCCCTCGTCCCGGGTGCGGTGGACGTACTGCGAGCCGTGGTAGACGGTGTTGGGGTCGTGCGGAGAGACCTCGATCGGGACCACGCGCTGGAAGCGGTACGGCAGATCCTTCGGATTGGTGCCGTACAGGTTGACCGCGCCGACGTAGTACTGTTTCTCCTGCCCGGTTCGCTGGCTGTAGCGGCCGAAGCGTCCCTTGCAGTTGCTGTAGATGATGTCGGGATCACCCGGCTTGGGCACCGCCGGCCCCGTCTCGCAGCCTCCGATGGCGTGCCACAACCCGATGGGCCCGGCCGGCGAGCTCTCCTCGGGGCGCGCGCTCGGCACCATGATCGTCGTGTTGTCCTGCTGTCCGGCGTACAGCCAGTACGGGAAGCGGTCGTCCACATCCACCTGGTACAGCTCGGCCGTGGGCTGGTTGTACTGCGTGGACCAGGTGCGCCCTCCATCGAGCGTGACGTTCGCCCCCCCGTCGTTGGACTGGATCCAGATGTTCGGGTTGTCCGGGTTGATCCACATGTCGTGGTTGTCGCCGTGGGGCGTCGAGCCGCGGCGGAACGTGTGTCCTCCGTCGTCGGAGCGGTAGAACCCTTCATTGTTCACGAACACGATGTCGGCGTTGGTCGGGTCCGCGTCCACGTTCGTGTAGTAGAACGGCCGGTTCATCAGGCCCCGCTGATTGCTGACCAGCGTCCACGTCTCGCCGCGGTCGTCGGAGCGGTAGAGTCCCTCGTCGGGGTCGGTGGTCTCGACCAGCGCGTAGACGCGGTCCGGGTCGGCAGCGCTGACCGCCAGGTCGATCTTGCCGATCAGCCCGGTCGGCAGGCCGTCCGTGACGATCCGCCAGTGATCCCCGCCGTCGGTCGACTTCCAGATGCCGTCCTCCCGGCCCGACGCCCGCATCCCGCTGATGATCGTCCACGGCTTGCGCTCGCCGCGCCACATCGCGGCGTAGATCTCGTCCGGGTTCCCGGGATTGAGCTCGAGGTCGATCGCACCGACGGAGTCCGAGGTGAACAGCACCTGCTCCCAGCTCCGGCCGCCGTCGCGCGTGCGGTAGACGCCGCGCTCCCGGTTGCGTCCCCACGCATGCCCCAGCGCCGCTACGTAGACCGTGTTCGGGTCGGAGGGGTGGATGGCCACCGCGCCGATCTGGCCGGCTTCATCGAGACCGACGTGCTCCCACGTCCTGCCTGCATCGCCCGAGCGATACACGCCCTTGCCCATGATGACGTTGGAGCGGATGCCGTCGGACCCGGTGCCCACGTAGACGATCTTCGGGTCCGAGGGGGCCACCCGGATCGCGCCGATCGAGCCGGTGGCGAAGAAGCCGTCCGAGATGTTGTGCCAGGTGCTTCCGTAGTCCTCCGTCTTCCACACCCCGCCACCGCTCGCGCCGAAGTAGAAGGTGAAGGGATGGGCCCGGTCTCCGGCCACGGCGGTCACGCGTCCACCGCGCGACGGTCCGACGCTGCGGTAGCGCATCCCTGCGAAGACCTCCTCGAGGGACGGGGTCTGGGCCGCGGCCGCGGCGGGGACGAGCGCGACGGCGAGAAGCGCCGCGGAGAACATGCGTGCCCGGAGGGCCGGGCCTGAAGTATGCGCGCGCATCGGAGTGGTTCCTCTGACGAGGGGTGAGTCGGTCGGATGCGTCAGAATGCTGCGCCGTCCCGTGGTGGTCAACCGGTCGGCGGCCACCTTCGTGCACACCCTGACGACACGGCGGCGGCCGCCTCGGCCATCGCATCCTCGTCGGTACGTCCGGAGCGCTTGAGTACGTGGAAGCCGTGGTCGGCTCCCTCCACCGCGTGCAGCTCCGCGCGTGGAGAGAGGCGCTCGATCAGGCTGCCAGGGGAGCGGCGGGCGGGCGGAAGCTGAGGGTACGCCGGGTCGCAGTCATGGCCGAGGACCTGGATCGCGCCCTGCGTAGAAGTCGGGGCGGGAAGCCGGAGGAGACCACGCGAGGGAGGGCGTTCTCACGTGCCGAATCCGGAAAAACGTCGTATTGTTACGGGTATGTCCTGAGCGATGTGCATCGGAACGCGTCCGAGACCTCACGATGACAGCCACACCGGTCGAGCGGGATCGCTTCACGGGACAGGGTCGGACCGTGTTGATTCTGGAGGACGACCCTGCCATCCGGAACGCGGCGGCTCGGATCCTGGAACTGTATGAGTACCGTGTCCTGGAGGCGGCCGACGCCCACGAGGCCATCGGCATCCTGGAGCGACACCAGGGTCCGCTCGACCTGATCCTCTGCGACCTGGTGCTTCCGGGCCTCGCGGGGCGCGAAGCCGCCAACGCCCTCCTGGCGCGGCGGCCGGGCACTCCGGTGCTCTACACTTCCGGCTACAGCTCGCGTGACTCGTTCCGACAGGACATGGAGACGTCGGGAGCGCGCTTCCTGCCCAAGCCGTTCGAGGTGGCCGAGCTCCTGGAAGCGGTGCGGGCTGCGGTGGCCGCGGGTCATGCTACCGACGAGGGCTCCGCCGGAAGGTAGAGCGTCACGGTGGTTCCTCTTCCCATTTCGGTATCGAGGGTCAGATCTCCCCCGGACTGCCGGGCGAAGCCCCACGCCTGGCTCAGGCCCAGTCCGCTTCCCTTTCCCGGCGGCTTGGTCGTAAAGAACGGGTCGAACGCCTTGTCGGCCACCTCCTCCGCCATTCCGCCACCAGTATCCCGCACCGAGATGGACGCGTAGCGGCTGGCCTGGAGTTCCTCCGAACCCTCCACATCGACGACCTCGGTGTGGATGATGAGCTTGCCGCCCCGGGGCATGGCATCCCGCGCGTTGATCGCAAGATTGACCAGAACACTCTCGAGCTGTGAGCGATCCACGCTGCACCGCGCCGGCCCACCGGTGCACCGGATCTCGATCGTCTCGCCGAGCACGCGCTCCAGGAGGTTCACGATGCTCAGCGCAACCTCGTGCAGGTCGAGCGGCTGAGGCGCCAGGTTCTGCTTGCGCGAGAATGAGAGCAGCCTCTGCACCAGCTCGGCGGCGCGAGTCGAAGCGTCGATGGCCTGCTGCACGTGTCCTGCGGCATCCTGAAAGCCCGACTCCAGCAGCAACGCCAGATTGCCCTGGATGACCGTCAACAGATTGTTGAAGTCATGCGCGATGCCTCCCGTCAGGTGCCCCACGGATTCCAGGCGCTGAGCGTGCGCCAGGCGTCGGTTCGTCTCCGCCAGGCTGGCCTGAGCCTCCCGAATATCGGCGTCGCGCTGTTGCAGCGAGTGGGCCATGGAATCGAAGGCGCGGCTGAGCGTGCGGATCTCCCTGGGGCCCTCCGACACCCGGGCACGCGCGGACAGATCGCCCGCACCCAGGCGTGCCGCCGAGTCCGCTACCGCCTGCACCGGGCTGGCCACGTACCGTGTAGCCATGAACCACGCGGCCAGCAGAGACAGGACAGCCACCAGAGCGAGCGCCGCAAGGTTGCGGGCGAAGGCCGCACGGAGGGAGTGAAAGGCCACGCGCTCGGGAATCCGCACGGAAACGGCCAGAGAATCCAATCCCGGCACCCTCACCAGCCCGGCGAGCAGAGGGCCGGCGGCGCCCGGAGCTTCCACCACCGCCGAGTCCGCGGCCGCGGCCATGAACTCGAGCCGCCAGCGCCCGAGGGGCGGGCCCACCGCGGAGTCGGAAGGAAACGAAGACAGCACCGTGCCGCCAGGGCCGACCAGCTCCACGCGGTACCCCGAGGCATCCCCTCCGGGTGCCAACCGATTCCGGAACCCCACGTCGAGGCCCACGGACACGACGCCCACGACTCCGCCGGAAGGGGCCCGGATCGGAACGCCCAGAGCAATCACCGGAACCCCGCTCACCCGGCCCTCCGACAGGATGTTGTAACCTGGCCGCCCGAGATCGAGGGGTACCCGCACCCAGCTCCGATCGCTGACGTCGAGGCCGACGGCATCGGAAGCCGTGTGACACGCGATCCGGCCCTCCCGGTCCACCACGGACATGCTGACGAACTCGGGGTGTGGCTTCTGGAACGCCAGCAGAACACTCCGGCACCGGTCCGGATCGGGGTGGAGGAGGTCCGGGAGGTGGCTCAACCCCTCCAGAAGGCTCCGACCGTCGGCCAGCACCCGCCCGTGTGCCGCGGCCACCGCGGCGCCGGTTCTGAGGAGATCGGACTCCACGGACACACGCTCCCGGTCGCGCTCCGCCGTCGCGGATGCAAGGAACAGGACGAAGACGGGAATCAGCGTCAGCCCGACCAGGCCCATCAGCCGGAAGGTCATGGCGGACAGGTGGGGTCTGGGCATAGCCTCGGATCACTGTGTCGATGATGGAGTCCCGCGCCCGCAGGCTCACACCGCCCAGCGAACCCCCCGCGCGCGGCGCATTGTCCCGTCGGCACGCTAGGAATCACACGGCCCGCGCGCAAACCGGGAGGGCTGTACCGGAATGGATCGGCGTGCTATCGTCGAGCGCTGAAGGAGCATCGGATCCATGAGAGGAAGGCGCCGCAGCGCGCCTGATGAGGCAAGCATCGTGCGCTGGCGGTACTTGATCCTGACTCT
>Ga0114931_10000491_pt1 | contig 47921 bp, 46 predicted proteins | sample 2SBtaG_FD_89579 | JGI IMG/M metagenome (GOLD analysis project Ga0114931, IMG submission 89579) | Deep subsurface microbial communities from Kolumbo volcano to uncover new lineages of life (NeLLi) - 2SBTROV14_V59a metaG | ecosystem: Environmental > Aquatic > Marine > Volcanic | place: Kolumbo... | reverse complement strand
CTTAAGTCCGTAGAACGACTCATACATGACTTAGTGGGACTCCGAACGTTCGCTGATTTAAATAATAAGGAAGCTCTGATTCATTCCTCCGTGAATGATCAGTGCACGAAAAAGGTAAAATCGCATTTTACCTTTTTCTTCATATTCAATGGCTTAACAGCCATTGAATATGGCAGCACAACCTTGTGCTGCGGAAACTCTGAATTAATCAGAGTTTCCATAATAGTTATGCGCCTATTCTGGCCACGAATACGGCTTATGACCAATATGACCAGGAAGAATTCGCGCTGGAAAGCAGGAATAATGGGGGGTCTATGCTAAAAACGCAAGCTTTGTATAACGCTAGAGCCTGACACTCTGCCATTTCTTCCAGTCAAGTTTATTCTCTGCTACATGGAACAGTGCCGCAACCACATGGCGGTCGTAATGGCTACCGGTCTGCTCAAGGAGTAAATTTAAAACTTCTTCCACATCCCGGCCGGGACGATAGGCGCGGGAACTCACCATGGCAACAAACGCATTAGCCACAGCTAATATTCTGGATTCCATCAGAATACCGTCGCCTTTCAGGCCACCGGGATATCCACTGCCATCCAGGTATTCATTTTTCTGCGAGATAATTTCGATAACCGGTCCCTCGAAATCCAGTTCCCTGAGAATATCCACTGCGTACTCGATATGCTTTTTCAGGATCTCATTTTCCTGTCCCGTGAGGGGCTCCATTTTCAGCAGGATTTCCTTGGGAATGAACAGTTTACCGATATTGGCCAACAGGGCAGCCATTTCCAGGGCTTCGCTCTGCTGCCGACGAATCCCCAGCTCGCGCGCTATTTCAATGGCTACCTCCCGGGTACGCTCGGAGTGCTTTTCACAATGGGGGTCATGCAGATCCACCGCCTTGACAAGGGTTGAAATGATGCCTCGTGACAGGCGGTTCTGCTTTTCCTGCGCCTGTTGCAATTCGGTGATATCGTGCAGGACATACAGTTTTGCGCCGGCATAATCACCCCGGTGCAACTGAATACTGGAAACATGATAAACCCGGCTACTTTCTCCCAGGGATAAATTAACCATACACGGCAAGCTGCCCGTGTCCCTGTCACATTCAAGACCGATCAGGATTTCTGCGACGTCCGGTCCCAGCACACTGGCCAGGTTCTTGGCTTCGATTTCTTCCTTACGGCTATTTAACACGTCAATCAGAGACTGGTTGGCAAACACAAAACGATTCTGTTGATCCAGTAAAAAAATGTGTTCGTTAATGTTATCGGTGACTGCATTCAGTAGCGTCGCCTGGCTCTCCAGAGTCTGGCCGATTTTTTGTAAGCGCAAACTGGTGCTGTGACGCCATACGGCAATAAACAGCGCCGATAAAAGCAGGGTAATGAGAGAGAAAGTTGTGATAAGAAACTGTTGGTGCTGATTGGATTCCGCCAGCGCTTCACTGGCATCGATTTTCTGCATCAGTATCCAGGGTGTCTGATGCACCTGCCTGGCGGTAACCAGGACATTCACATTGCGATAATCATGCAGTATTGCAAAATCTCCTGGCCGCGCCAGTGCAAATGCCGCTGCCAGCTGGTCATTGCTTAGAGGCATCTGGTGAAAGATATCCTGCGAGTTTTTTAATGGGCTTATATATTCAATACTGTGGTCGCTTTTCCGTATCAGAATAGTTTCGTCAGAATGGGTATCCACATACAGGTTGGTTAATTGCTGCCACAGCTCCGGCTCAGCATTTAACAATAGAACGATCACACCGACCGGCTTGCTGGTACTCAGTTGCTGCACCGGAAACACGGGAGCCACATAACCGTAAACCGGTTCCCCCTGGTCACCCTGGTACATATCTACCAGTGCGATTTTCCCCTGGTTTAATACCTGTTTTATGGTTGCTTGCACATTTTCCAGTTGTTCCGGAAAACCCCGGGTTGCGAGAATTAACCTGGCATCGACATCGACAATCGCGATACCAGCACCCTGCTCCGGCTGGCCGGTATTCACATTACCGCGCTGCTGGTTCTTGATACCCAGCCGTGCTGCGCTGGCAGCCAGCAGGTTTCTGACATGACCGGCCTGGGCTTTCAGTATGTCGCTATTGAGTGACGCCTGATCTCCGTAACCGGAAAGGAAAAGTTTCAGTGTGGGATTTTCCGATAAATCCTGCAATGCCTGTTTTTTTTCCTGCAGTACTTTTTCCACCCCGGCCTTACGTAAATCCGCCAGCATCCCCAGTCGTGCCTGCCAATGTTGCAGGTCACGCTGTCTTTCCCGACCGACATACTGGAACACCAGCCAGATGCTTAGCAGTAAAAAAATCAGCAGGAAGGTGAGTCCGGTTTTAGGTAATAATTTAGGCATCGATTTCTAAAAGTTTCATTTTTAGTTCGGCAGGTACATACGCCAGCTTTTTTCCGTGACTGAGTATATGGGCACATAGTGAACGATATATTTATCCGGCACCACTTCTTCAATCTGGTTATCCAGAATCAAGGTATCGCGTTTGTAATCTACCGCCAGTACCGCATGGGGCATACGTAAGTTGGTATCCTGTAACACCACTATACGCATTTTAGCCGGATCGAATCCAAGAAATTTCAGCGATAACATCTTGGTTATGGCGTAGTCTTCGCAATCACCCGCGTTGTACAGGAATTCCTTGGGGATAGCCCAGTAATCTTCAACACCGTAGTTTTCAATATCCAGTACATACTCTTTCTGGTTGGCGTAGGTATTGACTCGCCGAATCTGCTCCAGTTTAGGTAGTTTACGGATACTGCGTAAAAAGGCATACCACTGTCGCACTCGGCACTTGTTTATACGCTGGCTGTTACAGTTGCCTTCCGGGACATCCTGTTTGATATGACGCTCCAGAACTGATAGCCATTGGGGGAACATATCCAGGTTGGCTCGAACCGATTCTTTATATCCAAATAGTCCGGCTAACACGTTTGGGGTAACCAGAACGAAGCATAGAATCAGCATTTGGCCATAAAACCGAATATTACATGACACTTTGATTAATACATCCGCCCTGTTCTTGATATTGGGTGCAAAATAGGGCCAAGCAGTGAGTCAGTCAAGCATCGGCTGGTTTTTTTTGATAATTGATTTTGCGCCTATGCCCTTGTGTGCGTAAAATAGCGCGCTGAATCAAATGATAAAATGGAAATCCTCAGATGCTTTACCGTACCCATATCGCAGTTATTCTTTTACTGGCCAGTATACTGCCTGCTATCTCTCATGCAGAAGAAGCCACCGACCCGCAGGTTTTATTTGAAGAAGCCATGGCTCTGAGGGATGCCGGCAATATTTTCCGCTCCATCGAAGTATTTGAAACCATTCTCAGCAAACAGCCCGGACTGGGCCGAGCCCGACTGGAACTGGCGGTTGCCTATCAGGAGGCTCGTCGCTATGAAGACGCCAAAGAGCAATTACAAAAAGTCCTGAATGATCCTGACACACCCGAGCAGGTCAAATTAACCGTCACTGCCTACCTGGCTCAGCTGACAAGCGATGAACAGCAGGCCAAGAAACGCACCTCATCATCAGTCTATGTATTAACCGGCCTGTTTACAGACTCGAACGTCAATCTTGGGCCCACATCCGAAACCGCTAATACCAGCCTGAAAGAACAATCCGGTACAGGCCTGGTAGTTATGGCCAGTTATTCCCAGTCTTCTCGCGCCAGCAAACCTTTCGAAATGAACGACAAACTGGTTGAGCTGCAATGGTTAACCCAGGCTACGGCTTATACCAAAAGCTACGGCGGCGATAAGAATGATTACAATCTTCAGGTCCTGAGCCTCAGCACCGGCCCCGAGTTCTTCTCTGAAAATAGCTGGCACGCTTCCGCCAATATCAAACTGGACAAGATCTATTTTGGCAACTCTCCCTATGCGTTCAATATCGGCCTAAACCCTGCTTATACCTATAATTACTCAGATAGCCTGGATCTACGCGCAGAATACCTGGTAACAGCCCGGGAGTTTATGCAGGATTCAGATGACGGACTCGACGGTATAGCCAGCATGCTGGGTTTCAGTGTCACCAAATATTTTCGCGGTCTGACCGTAGCAACGGAATTTGGAGCTCGCCTGCATAACAACGGCGCTAAAGCCGATGCTCTGCGCGCCAAAGGCCCGGAAATTTACCTGACAGGCCAGTATGGCGCATGGAAACATGGCCGCATTTACGCGGAAGCCCACCAGAGAAAATATGACTACCAGGGTATCGACACCGCTGCCGGTTTCACTGAGGCCCGCGATGAAACAGAAACACTGCTCATCCTGGGAATCAGCCATGACCTCAGCAGTGGTGCACTGAAGAACTGGACCCTGAATGGTCAGTATACCCACACCAGGAACGATTCGAATATCGCCGCTTTTGAATACGACAGAAATATCGTCGAATTCAATATGCGCCGGTATTTCTAAACTGGTGTAAAGAATCCCGTCAAAGCGGTATTGATGTGTCGAAAAAACTGACATCATACTGAAATAATTATATGGCTGAATACCCAGGACTTACGCTACTGGAATTCAGCTATCTAATTGATAATGCGGACATTATTAGTTACCACAAAAGTGAAATTTTCTATCACCACACATGCGGGTGATAGAATGGCTGATGAAAAACTTTATAATAGCCGTCACAGTGAATTGTATAAATAGTAATCAAACTAGATTTTTATTCCTAAGCCCTTATTTGTAAACACAATTTCCTGGCATGGAATGAAAATTGAATAATTCCATTTAATTGACAAGAGCACTGATATGAAGAAATACCTGATACCACTGATTTGTCTGTTGCCCTTACAGACCCTGTCAGCCGACCAGTCCAAGCCGGACAACGTATACAGCTGGGGGCACTGTGCAGAAAGCATTCAACCCGCTGCTGGCCCTGGTCTTAGCCTGGCTCCAGCGCCCGTTCAGGCGCCAAATGTACACCTGCGCCCGAATGAATCCGCCAAGATCACACGCACCCAGACACAGATCATCGTCGCGCTGCCACAACCTGCCGCACCAATCACTGCAGGCTCACCACAATTACCCGGTGTTGTCACTGCGCCAACCACCATTACAGGATCAGATCCAGGATCACTTATCGGCAATTAAGCTGTAAGCCACGAGGAAGTACAAATGTTGAACCCAAGAAAAATCATAATAACTACCATCAGCTCGCTAGGACTATTGTTCATTAGCTCGATCAGTTCTGCAGCCCAGGTCAGTGTTGGTCCTTATCTGATGGACAACCTGAATTTCGCTTCTTCGTTGAACAGCTCCAGTGGTTCTGTTGGTTATTACGGCACCGGTTCGACATCTGATATCACCGATGCTGACCTGCGGACTTTTGCTTACAGCACGAATGGAACAGGCAGCATCAACCTCGGCTTTAGCTCAAATGTGGGTAATGGCGCCGGTAACGACCTGGCACTGTTTTTCATCGGTGATCCAGCGACAGTCGACATTACCATCGGTGGCGTCACTGATACGCTGACATCCTCAGTGCTTACGGTCAACAACGACCCTACTACAAAGTATATGGTTGATATCTCAGGCAATTTTTATGACCTGTCAGCCATTCTGGTGGATGCCGGTAACTTCGGCGTTGCCGATGACGCCCTGATTTCGGATGTGACAGTCGGCCTGGGCCAGGGCCAGTATCTGTCTCTGGTAGGCGGATTCAACACCGTTTCACCCACCGCCGTACCACTGCCGGCACCACTGTTACTAATGCTGTCTGGCCTGACTGCTCTGGGTTTATTTTCTCGCCGCAAAATCTGATTGCCCACAGTACAGATCTAAAAAAAGCCTGCTTACGCAGGCTTTTTTTATTGTTATAGTTTAGTCACAATAGCCCTGGCATCTGGTGCTTTCCATGATCAAAGGTGTATTACTGGATTTATCCGGTGTGCTTTATGTTGGAGACACACCCATTAACGGTGCGCTTGAAGCCATCAACCGTCTTCAAACATCGGGCATGCAGCTGCGTTTCATTACTAATACCAGCCGTAAAACCCGCCTGCAGGTGGTGCAAGAGCTACGGAACATGGGATTTAACATTGCTGAAGACCTGGTGTTTACCTGTGTTATCGCAGCCCGAGATTACCTGACAAGCCATTCACTCCGCCCCCATCTGCTGGTACATCCAAACATTCGTCGGGAATTTGAAACCCTTGCTGACCAGCAACCCAATGCCGTGGTACTGGGAGACGCAGCCGACGATTTTACCTACGCTTCCCTGAATCGCGCTTTTCGAGTGCTGAGCAGCAGCCCGGACATCCCCCTGATTGCCATGGGGTATAACCGTTATTTCCGTGAAGCGGACGGCCTGAGCCTGGATCTCGGCCCGTTTGTGAAAGCACTGGAATTTGCCAGTGGCAAGCAGGCGATTATTACCGGCAAACCGGATGCGACTTTTTTTCATCAGGCCTGTGACGCCATGGGCTGCCGACCGGAACAAACCCTGATGATTGGCGACGATGCTATATCTGATGTGGAAGGGGCCAAAAAAGCCGGCCTGAAAGCCTGCCTGGTCAAAACCGGAAAATACCAGCCAGGCGATGAAAACAGCATCCAGCCAGGTGCTGATGACCTGGCTGAAAATATCCAGGATGCCGTGGAACGCTTACTCAGCCAAGCTGACTATCCAGCCAGTCAGTAATTTCCAGCCAATGCTGGCGCTCTTCCTTGTTAGGCCGTTTATCCAGCTCGTGCACACCCATACCGTTTTCAGAAGCATACACGTAATTCTGGCTATCTCTCAATTGCGCCACCACCGGGATACTCAGGCTGGCAAGAAAACGTTGCAAGGCCTGGAACGCCAGGGTGTTTTTACGGACACGGTTTGCCACTATCGCCATAGGGGTACCGCTGGAGCGCACACGGGTACCCAGCAACATATCACGGATGAAGTCTGCCGTGGCATAAATATCGATGGAGGAAGGCAACACCGGGATAAGAATAGCATCCGCCCCCTTTAACTGGTCCGCCAGATCTGGCCCCTTGAGGCCTGGTGGCGTATCCACCACCAGCCATTCGGTTTCCGGTGGTAACCGGAGATGCCAGCTCATGGTGACCGCTTTGGCAGCACTCTGGTGCGCCACCACCCCATAAACCGGCGTCTGCTCATCGGAACGCATGCGCAACCAGCGCATGGCGGAACCCTGGGGATCATAATCAAACAGGGCGGTATTCTGGCCTCTACTGGCATAGAAACTGGCCAGATTGGTGGCGATTGTGGTTTTACCACACCCCCCCTTGTTATTGATGACGACGACTTTTTTCATGGCCATGCTCAGTTCCTGCCCATTATGCCCCTATAAGATCGCCATATTCATGACGTCCCAGTGACAGGCGCTTGTATTTTCTGATCATGATCATGGTGGCGAGGATATCCGCATCCCTGATGCTGTTGCGATTCAGCGCCACATTCGCCTGAAAATGACATTCATCCAACTGCTGGATATCAATGTATTGACGCCTCCCATCCTGCACCTGGCGCTCCTGCAGCATCACCGGTATAGAGCCAATATCTACCTGCCAGATGACGGTTTTTTGCTGGAATTCGCCAACATATTCCACGCTCACCTGGGCAGCATTTTTTCGCTCAATAACACGATAGCTCTGACCCGAAACGGTCAGTCGGGAATTGAGTTCTTCGATCTGCTGGGTACAATCCATGAATTAACATATGTATAAGGCGTTATAAAGAGCATAGACCATTGTGAATGCCAGCCTCAATTCTGTGGCATGTTTTTAGCTTGTTGGAATATCCATGAACAGGATTCCAATCAGCCAATCCAGCGAGAGTAACCCCATGAAAGAATTGATCAGTATGACGCTACAGGCTCCGGACGAAGGCGCAATCGCGCTGGGGGAGCGGGAAGCGGAGCAATACCTGGCACAACTGGATGGCTGGAAAATCTCCTTGAAACAGGGTGTCCACCAGCTTCAGAAAGCCTACACATTCGATGACTACGTCCAGGCGATTACATTTACCAACCGTACCGGGGAGCTGGCTGAAGCCCATCAACATCATCCGGCGATACTAACGGAATGGGGTAAAGTCACTGTTTACTGGTGGACCCACAGCCTGAAAGGCTTACATCTGAATGACTTCATCATGGCAGCGAAGACCGATGCCCTGATCTGATCTGGCCCTGGCCAGACTCGTAAGACCAGATTCAGTGAGATAGCAGAAATGGTGCTGCTAGTGACTTATTTGGCGGATGAACCGGTCAGGTCCCAGGCATAAGCACAGTCCAGCTCGGCTAGAATAGCATTTACCCCGGTTCGGCCATCTTCCATCATTACCTGCAGCGGTGTGCGGTTATTGAAGCGCTTATGCGGCATTTTAATCCAGCGCTCCCCCATCATGGGATTTTTTGGGTAGCTGGTGCGCAATGCATCAATAATTCCCAGCAAGCGTATTACTCGATATTCAACATCAGGAAGGGACGGTAGCGGGGTGCTTTCGTGGTATGCACGTAACTTTCTACCACGGGTTTCATCGGGAAGCTCAAGGATGGCTATCTGCTGTTGCGCTGACAGCCCCCACTGATCCAGAGTGTGCATAATTTTCTGGGTCATAAAAACCTGTCGTTGCTCACTTAATCCAAGCATAATCAGTACCTCTATTCATAACACCTGTGCGGTGTTTTTTACTAAATTCCTCACTCCCATTTAAATTGCCAGGAACCCAGCAGTAAAAAAAATATACTCATGGCAGCCAGAACCAGTAAATGGGGGGTAATGTCGGCCAGACCGACACCTTCTAACATGATAGCACGAGCCGCTACTGTAATGTGAGTCAGGGGGAACAAAAGGGCCAGCTTCTGAACCCATGGCTGCAACCCTTCCAGTGAAAACCACACCCCGGACAGGAAAATCATGGGCCAGGAAATCATGTTCAGTAAACCACCTGCCAGCTCTTCAGATGCAGTCCTGGAAGCAACCACCAACCCCATACTAATTAATGCAAACGCCCCCAGGGCAAAGACCATAAACAATGCGAGGTAACTTCCTTCCATTTTAAAATCAATTAGCAGCTTTATCCCCAACAGTACACCGAATGTAATGGCAAGGATTAACCATAACCGGGAAACCACCTGGGCGGTAATAAATTCAAATGCTGTTAGGGGTGTGGCTTTTAAACGTTTTAATACGCCATTCTTACGATAGCGCACAATCACATAACCTACGCCAAACAGTGCGCTGAACATCATGTTCATTCCCAGTACACCGGGCAACAACCAGTCCACGTAGCGATTATTTTTCCCTTCTACCTGGTGACGCTGATATTGTTTGCCACCCATGGTTTTCAACAGGGCTTCCACCATGTAACCGCGTGGTGATTCCCAATTGACCCAGTATTCTCCTGTAGCAGTATCCACTAACAGATCCAGTTGGTGATGTACGACTTTTTTTATCGCACGATCTTTATGGGCATAGTGAATAAACTGTACATAACGCGCCTTTAAAAAGGCCGGTTGTGTCGTCGCAGTATCAACAAGACCAACCTTGTAACGATTCATATCATTATCGGAATAACCATAGGCAAAGCCAAACACGATCAGCACCGGAAACAGTATATTCCAGGACAGCGCACTGCGGTCGCGAATAAATTCCAGGTTGCGCGCCCATAAAACACGAAACAAGCGTTTCATATTCAACGTATTGCACTCCCGGTTAATTCAAGAAATAAATCTTCCAGTGTGCGGTCACGAATACGGATTTTTTCCATACTGATATTCTGCTTCATCAAGAACTGTAAACTCTGTTCTACGCGACTGGTTTTCAACTCCAGAAGTTCGGTATCCTGGATAATTTCAAACGGTGCATCAGCGGTTAACTGAATCTGACAATCTATAGGCAACTGCAGCACGACATCATTAAAGTGTGCGGCCAGTAAACTGTCAGGTGTACCTTCCGCAATAATATGCCCATGGTCCATGATGATGACTTCATCACTCAGGCGGTAAGCCTCTTCCATGTAGTGCGTGGTTAACAGGATGGTTTTGTTTTCCTGTTTAATTTTATTGATTAAATCCCAGAAGTGCCTACGCGCCTGTGGATCCAGTCCGGTGGTCGGCTCATCCAGGAACAGGATATCCGGATCATTCACCAGTGCCAGCGCCAGCAACAAACGTTGCTTCTGGCCACCGCTTAAGCGGTGCGCATCCTGATCCACAAAATCATCCAGTGCACACAGGGATACCAACTCCTCTATTGTCCGGGTTTTATCATACAAGCCCTGGAATAATTTCAGGGTCTCGCGAACACTAATGAACTCAGGCAGGGAAGTGGACTGGAACATAATACCCGCGCAATGACGGAATGTATTATCCAGTGCGTGGCCAAGATAACGAATTTCACCGGCATCAGGCTGGATGATACCTTCCAGCATTTCCACCGTGGTTGTTTTTCCCGCGCCATTGGGGCCAAGCAAACCCAGGCATTTTCCCTGTTGCACCCTGAAACTGACATCATTGACTGCCTTCTTACTCCCGTAAGCGTGGTGCAAGTGGGTCACTTCGAGTACGGCTGGCATGCCTGCCTCCATCGGTGAATGCATGTCATGATCTAGACGGATATAGCTTGCTGCTGATACAGAACAATTCAGAAAAGCCAGTCTCAACAGACGGAATTTAATTTTACATGATTGATGGGATTTAAAAGAATTCGAACCGGTAGCACAGGCATAGTTCCAGCTATTCGAGTGAAGTTCAGGCCAGGATATCGGGGATGAGATCGTCTTCCAGTTTGGCGATCATGTCCTTAAGACGCAGTTTACGCTTTTTCATACGCTGGATTTGCATCGGGTCCACGGTACCGGATTCCAGCAGCCGGGCAATTACGTCATCCAGATCCCGATGCTCCAGCTGTAGCTCTTCCAGCTTTTGGCGAATGGCATTCTGGTCGGACACGGACATGATATAGAATCTCTGGGTTTACACTGCGAAGGCGGTTTAGCAGGCTAGCTCTAATATGTCAAAAAGCGGTTGAAGAAACAAGCTGAACAAAGCCAAATTAATGCCTGGTGTCATAGCTTTGCAGGCGTGGATGGCCGAAGGCTTTAATTATCAGTCACTTAGCCAATAGCTAGCGTTACTCAGATGAGTCGGGTTCGAATTTGAGAGAGGCTGAGTTGATGCAATACCGTAATCCGGTGGGCGGCGGTCCATCCTCAAACACATGACCCAGATGGGCATCACAACCTGAGCAGCAAACCTCCACACGGGTCATACCATGGCTATGATCGGTATGCTCCACAATACTGCCCTTATCCACTGGCTGCCAGTAACTGGGCCAGCCGCTACCCGAATCAAATTTCTCAGTTGAACGAAACAGGGCCTGACCACAGCAGATACAGCGATAAACACCCGGATCATGGTTATCATAATACTCACCTGTGAACGGCCGTTCGGTACCTTTGTCGCGGGTAATGCGGAATTGTTCTTCAGTTAACTGCTGTTTCCATTGTTCAGGGCTTTTATCGATTTTAGTCATGATTTTCACACGTGATCATTTTAAGGAAGCTCTGATTAATTCATCCGTGAATGATCAGAGCACGAAAAAGGTAAAATGCGATTTTACCTTTTTCTTCATATTCAATGGCTTAACCGCCATTGAATATGGCAGCACAGCCTTGTGCTGCGGAAACTCTGAATTAATCAGAGTTTCCTTAAGAGAAGATCGATGTCGGCATTAACGCATTCCCGACACGTTTTAATACAGGGTAAACGGCCTGCTGTTGAAATAGCAGAAGATAAGATGATTAACACTGTTCCCAGGGCAGTCCGTGGAACCGCCAGCCACCGGTGGCGCTACGATGATGATTTTCATCCAGCTCGCCTTCAAACCCTTCGGTTACATTACAGACGTTATGAATACCGGCCTCTACCAGCTTCTCACCCGCTTCTTTGGAACGTTTACCGCTGCGACAAATCAACACCACCGGCGGCATCGCATCGCCAGTATCGCAAACGCCACCCAGCATCAGCTGCCGAATTTCTTTAATGAAGTTGGGATTCACTATCCAGTCGGGCTCATCGATCCAGGGAACATGTACCGCCCCTTTGGGATGACCAACAAATAGAAACTCCATATTCGAACGTATATCGACGAGTAAAGCTTTCGCGTCTGACTGCACCAGCTCATAAGCTTGCTGGGGCGTAATATGATTCAGCTTGTCGTGTTCGAGTTTCAATGTACTGTTTTTTCCTGTTTACGCATCTCGTAAAAAACACTTTTAAAAATATCGACCCAGTAAGCACTGAATTGCACCCCTGAGTGTTTGCCAATTTCCATGGCTGCCTTAAGTAGAGGACGCTGCTGCAGGGTCTGATAATTTTGCGTATGGGTTCTGGCATCAATGGCATCCACGATGGCCAGAATTTTTGCCCCTTCAATTATTTCATTTTCGGTTAAACCATAGGGATAACCGTTACCATCAGCACGTTCATGATGTTGCAGCACGATATTGGCTGCCTCGCGCCATTGTTTCATGTAGCGTAATAATTCAAAGCCTATCTTGGGATGCTGCCGCACCTGCTCACGCTGATCTTCGTTGAGCTCCTGATCGGAATTTATGATTTCCAGGGGCAACAGTGCCATACCGACATCGTGCATATACACCGCTGCGGCTAGCTGGTTAGGATCCACCGGACGACCTGCAAAATCATTCATTTTGAGCGCCAGCCTGAGCATACGTTCACTGCGGCCATGCCAGTAATGGGCGCGGGTCTCCAGCGGTTCACAGAGGTTTTTGAAGAAAGCAAAGTCTTCATTTTCTTCCACTCCATAAGCCGCCAGCTCTTCCTCATCGGGCATAGTATCCTCAAAAAGTCTGGCCAGAGAGGTTTCTTCCGGAATGGATGGTTCGAGCACTTCGGTGGAGGGATCCAGGAGCAGCAGGGTGTCCTTGATAACATTATCCTGATGCATACCATCCGCATCGCGAATGGATTCCATAGTGATGCAAATGCGTGACATACGCTGCAACAGAACACAACGTTGATCGCCATCGATGATGCGTTCCAGGATGGTTTTAATATCATCGATACTCTGCAGGATGATATCGCTCACCTGGGGCTGATAGGCCAGCTCTTTTTCAATGACGCTTTGTACCAGGTGGTGCATGCTGTTAGTCAAACAAAGCAGTTCTTTAAATCCAATTTTATCCAGTGCATCGCGAATACGCACAACGGCCTGCTGTATGGATTCCAGCATGGAAACATCACGGTTGTCCAGCTCCAGCATAAGCAGGGCCTGCTCGATTTGTTGATAGGCTGAAGCATAGGTGCTGAAGAATCTTGCGAGAGAATCTGCATCGACTGTATTAACCTGATAATCGGTATTGCTTTTCAACATTTCTCTCCAGCCTACAGAGGAATAAGCATATAGATACTGTCCCTGTATTATAGTTTTTTGATCACTTATGCCACCTGATTATCAGACTAACGGTTGATTTTTCAGGCTATTCAGTTTTACAGCTCTTTCTGCACTAAAGCAATAGCTTCTTCGATACCAAGATTTAACTGGATATTCGCCTGTTGCAGCATGGGCATGATTCGTAGCATACCCTGAAGCAGTTCATGCCGGGTAACCGCTTCGGCGTCCTCTTCGAGTTTTTTCAAGAGTCGATCCAACGGCACATCCTGCATTTTTTCTGTGGGCGGTTGCGCGCTTGTCTCGTAGAGACTGATCTGATTTTCACCAGCAGCATGAGCCCTGGCCAGGGCTTCATTCACCTGGTTGATCATGCTATGAAAATTCAGCTTCTCCTGGCCATCCAGCTGAGTGATGCCGGAGGTATAACTAAGGGTAAAGACGTCCTTACCCAGCTTTAACTTAAGCCCGGCAATACGTTGGCAAATTCGTTGAATCACAATCGCACTATTATTGCCATCGGCGCAGGGCAGCAATAAACCAAACTTGGCAACCCCAAGGCGTGCTGCAGAATCCTCTCGCCTTAAACCCTGCTTGATGATATCTGCCACTTTGGAGAGGATCTGTTCGGCAATGCCTTTACCGTATTTGACAAACAGCTCCGAGAATTTCCCCAGATCCAGCCGCACCACTGAAAATTCGGTACCATGCCGCTGGGCATAGGCGAGGGCCTGTTCCCCCTGCTGCAGGAAAGACTTGTCTGTTAACAGGCCGGTGAGCCGATCGGTGGCTACACGTTGCTCTAATGACTGCAGTTCCCGCCGGTAATTAATGTGGGCTGAGGCGCGGGTTTTCAGGCTCACCGAATCAAACGGCTTGCCAATAAAATCGGTTGCACCCAGGCCAAAGGCTTTTTCTTTTGCGCCTTCGTCTTCTTCAGCACCGGTAATGATAATGATCGGCAGATTGGCGATGGCGGAATCCTGGGAATTACGCACCGCTTCCAGCAGCTGATAACCATCCATGTTGGGCATGCCGAGATCGGAAAATATCACTGAGATTCGCTTATTTTCCTGGATCTGATTCCATGCATCTTCACCGTCTTCCGCTTCGATAACGTCGAAATCGGTTGCGAGAATTTTACTGGCTGCACGGCGAATGACGCGCGAATCATCTACCACCAGCACCTGATACTGTTCTTGTGTCACAAAACCTGCCTGGATTGTCATTGCCCGCAACTGGAAACAGTATTTCGGACAAATGTTTGAGGGAATATGACTAAAAGATTAGTTGAACTAAAAATTTATGCAATCAATGCAGGGCAGGAAGCCCAGGAAGAGAGATGACACGTCCCTGTGCCAAGTATGTCTTTGATATAGCGAATTAAACCGCACTCACGGCACGGGAAGCGCGTTTGCGCTCGTTTTCTGTCAGCAGTTTCTTGCGCATACGGATATGGTGCGGGGTAACTTCCACCAGCTCGTCATCATCAATAAATTCCAGCGCCTGTTCCAGGCTCATCTGAATGGGGGGTGTCAGGATCAGGTTTTCATCCGTACCAGCGGCGCGGACATTGGTCAGCTGTTTGGCCTTGAGAGGGTTGACCACCAGATCGTTATCCCGTGAATGGATACCGACGATCATGCCTTCATAGACTTCTTCACCGTGACCGATAAACAGCCGGCCACGTTCCTGTAGATTGAACAGGGCATAGGCAAGAGCCTTGCCTGGGCCGTTGGCAATCAGAACGCCCTTACTGCGCTGGCCGATTTCGGCGTTGACCTTGGGGCCGTAATGGTCAAACACATTGTACAGCAGGCCGTTACCCGCCGTAGCGGTCAGGAACTCGGTACGGAAACCGATCAGGCCACGGGATGGGATAATGTAGTCAAGGCGTACCCGGCCCTTGCCATCCGGCACCATGTTTTTCAGGTCACCCTTTCGGGTACCCAGCTTCTCCATCACCGTACCCTGGGCGTCTTCTGGTACGTCGACGGTCAACTGCTCATAAGGCTCGCAGATTTCTCCATCGATCTCCTTGAGTATCACCACCGGGCGACCGACGCACAGCTCATAGCCTTCACGGCGCATATTCTCGATCAATACCGACAGGTGCAGCTCGCCGCGGCCAGAAACCCGGAATTTGTCCGCATCTTCTCCCTGCTCTACCCGCAGGGCGACGTTATGGATCAGCTCCTGCTGTAAGCGGTCATTGATATTACGTGAAGTAACAAATTTCCCGTCCTTACCGGCGAAGGGTCCGTTGTTGACCTGGAAAGTCATGCTCACGGTCGGCTCATCCACGGTTAATGACGGCAATGCCTGTACATGCTCGGGATCACACAGGGTATCGGATATATTCAGTTTGTCGATACCGCTAAAGCAGATGATGTCACCAGCCTCGGCCTGTTCCACTTCCACCCGCTCCAGGCCGTCAAAACCCAGAATCTGCTGCATACGCAGGTTGCCACGGGTTTTGCCGTCCTTGCTGATCAGGGTGATGGGCTGGTTACGTTTGATCCGGCCCTGCTTGATGCGGCCGATACCAATAACCCCCACATAGGAGTTGTAGTCCAGCGAACTAACCTGCATCTGGAACGGCGCATCCGCATCCACATCCGGCACCGGCACATGTTCGACAATGGCTTCGAACAGGGGGGTCATGTCCCCTTCGCGTACGCTGTCATCCAGGCTAGCAAAACCGCTCAGGCCGGAAGCGTAGATAACCGGGAAATCCAGCTGCTTATCGGTCGCACCCAGGCGATCGAACAGCTCGAAGGTCTGGTCCAGCACCCAGTCAGGACGGGCACTGGGCTTGTCGATTTTGTTGATGACGACTATGGGATTAAAGCCCATGGCGAAGGCTTTCTGGGTCACGAAACGCGTCTGGGGCATGGGGCCTTCCTGGGCATCCACCAGCAGCAATACTGAGTCCACCATGGACAGGACGCGCTCCACTTCACCGCCGAAGTCCGCATGTCCCGGTGTGTCGACAATATTGATGCGGTAACCATTCCAGCGAATAGCGGTGTTCTTGGCGAGGATGGTAATGCCACGCTCTTTTTCCTGGTCATTGGAATCCATCACGCGCTCATCCATCTCGGTACGGGCATCAACGGTACCGGACTGTTTCAGCAGCTGGTCAACCAGGGTGGTTTTGCCATGGTCAACGTGAGCGATGATGGCGATATTCCTTAACTTCTCAATCACAATAATTTACCGGGTATATAAAAGGCGCAGTATTATATCCCAGATGCATCAGAAAAGACTGATATATCCGTGTAAAATACCGCATTTTGGAAAATAAATAGTATGTCAGTCACCCATTATGAGCGACTTGGGGGCGAGAAAGCCATCCGAGCCCTGGTAAATCGGTTTTACGACCTGATGGACACATTGCCAGAAGCCCAGGCCATACGCCAGATTCATGCCCGGATTTAGCCGAAGCCAGGGTAAAACTGTTCCTGTTTCTCACCGGCTGGATGGGGGGCCCACAGTTATATGTGGAGAAATATGGCCATCCACGCTTGCGCCAGCGTCACATCGGCTTTCCCATTGGTATCCGTGAACGGGATGAATGGATGTTGTGTATGACCCGCGCCATGCAGGACACGGAAGTGGAACCAGCACTCCAGCAGGAACTCACCCAGGCATTTTTCAAAACCGCCGATTTCATGCGCAATCAGCCGGATTAGCCAGCCAGTAGGATAAATCTGATCCAGCCGTCATCTTTTTGAATGCTGTCTCGTATGTATTTAGCGGCATCCGGGGAAAACTTGACCGTGTTCACATCACAACCCCCCTGCCCGTCTATAAACTGTAAACCACCAGCAAATACAATACGACACAACAACGAACCAAGTTGACCGGGATGAGACAGATGAAGAAGATTGATAACCGAACTTATGTGATTGGCAGACAGGGCCAGATACGTCTGTTTGATAAAACCGCCAGTTCACGCCACGCTGAACTTTCCGTCCTCAACGGTGATTTCTATATCACTGACCTGGATTCTCGCAACGGTACCTACGTTATGGAAGACGGCAGACGCAAACCTTTTAAGGAAGGTTATGTGGATCTGGACCAGACCCTGGCCTTTGGCAAACAGGTGATTTCCGTCAGAGAACTGGTCGCCCGCGCGCAGCTGGGCTGAGGCTATTTTTCGAAATAGGTATAACCCTTCAGGCCTTCCTTCAGCTCCTGCAGCAATGATGGCTGCCTGTCAGCCTCCATTCCTGCGGTCTGCATACGCTCCCGGTAATGCTGCACCAGCTTAGTCACATCGAAATGCACATATCTGAGTAATTCATCCACCGGGTCCCCATACTCCGGATTTTCCAGCACATAACCACCGCTCTCATCCAGGCGTACATTGATGGCATCGGTATCACCAAACAGGTTATGCATATCCCCCAGAATCTCCTGGTAGGCCCCCACCAGGAAAAATCCCAGTAGATAGTCTTCACCATGATTCACGGCGTGTAGCGGCAGGGTTTTTTCTATGCCCTGGCTATCGGCATAAAATTCAATATGACCATCGGAATCACAGGTGAGGTCAAACACGATACCGCGTTTGTCCGGCTGCTGATCCAGGCGGTGAATGGGCACTACCGGAAACACCTGGTCTATTCCCCAGACATCCGGTAGTGACTGGAATACCGACAGATTACAGAAATACTTATCCGCCAGCATCTCGTTCAGCTCATCCAGGATTTCACGTTGGCTACGGGATGCGGGATTCAAACAGGCCTGCAACCGGCGACACACCCGCATATACAGGATTTCCACCTGGGCCCGCTGCTGCAGATTCAGCATATCCAGGGCATACAGATCCAGTGCCTGCCTATACCAGTATTGGGCATCATAATAGGCTTCAACATTACGTCCGCCGGCTTCTGGCTGGATTGCCGTAAGCGCCTGTAAACACTCAATATCATCCAGTGAGTCCGGCAGTTCGCCGTCTGGCTGGCTTTCCGTTTCTATCACACTGGTCACCAGCACAGCATGATGAGCCGTCAATGCTCGTCCAGATTCAGAAAAAATCATCGGGTGAGGTAGCTGGTGGGTATCACAGCTGAGTTGGACAATTTTTACAATTGCATGAGCATAATCCACCAGTGAATAATTCATGGAATACTCATTCCGTGAGCCGGTACCGTCGTAATCGATTGCCAGGCCACCGCCCACGTCCATGACTTCAATGGGAATCTGCTGCTGGCGAAGCTGGATATAGTAGCGAGCCGCTTCCTGGATACCGGTCTGCAGATCATGGATGTTGGCCACCTGGGAGCCCATGTGGAAATGCAGCAGCTTCAGGCAATCCAGACGATTGACCTGCCTCAGTTGCTCAACCAGCTGAATCAGCTGGCATGCCGACAGACCAAACTTGGCTTTTTCCCCGCCGCTGTTCTGCCATTGGCCCTTGCCGATGGATGCCAGTCGCAGGCGCACACCGATTTCCGGCTTCACTCCCAGGGCTTCCGACTGTTCCAGGATCAATGCCAGTTCGGAGAGCTTTTCCACCACGATAAACACCCGGTAGCCCATGGCCTGGCCGATCAGGGCAGTGCGAATGTATTCACGGTCCTTGTAGCCATTGCATACCAGGGTGCCGCCGGGATTCGCCAGACCCAGGATCGCCAGCAACTCCGGCTTACTACCCGCTTCTAGCCCGAGCGAATGGCCTGAGTGATACAGCTCATTCACCACGCTGAACTGCTGGTTCACTTTGATAGGGTACACCGGCAAATAACCACCGGAATATCCCAGCTCGTCACAGGCACGAGCAAAAGCGCCGCTGAGTTGCTCAACACGATGCCGCAGAATGTCCTGGAAACGCAACAGCACCGGCAAGCGCATCCCGCTTGCCTGCACCTGCTGGATTAAATGGTACAGATCAATAGCAGAATCGTCCTGGGCTCCAGGACGGACCTCTACATGGCCGTGTGAATTTACCCCAAAATAGCCCTGGCTCCAGCCACCAAGATGGTAAAGTTTTTCCGCGTCGGATACGTTCCAGTCAGACATTGTGGTTCATTACGCTTTCACCCGGCAGGGTTTTGTTTATAATCCCGCCGTAGATACAATCAACACTGGGCAGGCCAAAGAAATGTCGCTGGATGATAACTGGTTTACTGAAAAAAACGAAGAACTGGGGATCGCCTTTTCCCTCAAGCTTGGCCCGCAAGGCAAGTTGCATCAAGAACAGACCGAATACCAGTATCTGGAAGTCTATGAGACCGCCACCTTTGGCAAACTGCTGGTACTGGACCACTGTATCATGCTGACCCAGCGGGATAATTTCATCTATCACGAAATGATGAGCCAGCCCGCCCTGTTCAGCCATCCGTCACCGGAGAAAGTCCTGATTATCGGTGGCGGTGACTGCGGCACCCTGCAGCAGGTGCTCAAACACCCACAGGTCAAACAGGCGACCCAGATCGATATCGACGAACGCGTCACCCGAGTGAGCGAAATCTATTTCCCCGAACTGTGTAGCGAGAACAATGACCCGCGTGCCGACATTCGTTTTGAAGACGGTATTGCCTGGGTGCGCAATGCGCCAGACAACAGCTACGATATCATCATCGTTTACAGCACCGACCCGGTAGGACCGGGCGAAGTCCTGTTTACAGAAGACTTTTTCCGCGAATGCCATCGCGCCCTGACACCCAATGGTATTTTTGTACAGCAAAGCGAATCCCCACTGCTGCACCATGACACCATCATCCGGTCCATGGCCGAGCGTATCAGCAAGGCCGGCTTTGACCATAGGCAGTTGCTGTATTTCCCGCAAACTGTCTACCCGTCCGGTTGGTGGTCCTGCACCATGGCCAGCAAACAGGCATTCCCCGAAATAAGTCGTGAACGTATAGAAAAATCCGCGATTATCACCCATTATTACAATTACAATATCCATAAAGCCGCCACAGCAGCACCGAGCTTTATGCACCACGCTAAATAAATGAAAAAAACAACCTAGGAAAAAACATGGCAAAAAGTCCTGAGGATATGGTTAAAGGTGTTATCAAGCTGATATCACTGCCAGAAATCTACATTCGTATCAACCAGGTCATGGAAGACGCCAACCACAACGCCAAACAGGTCGGCGATGTTATTAGCCATGACCCTGCCCTGACAGCACGTATCCTGCGTATCGTTAACAGCGCCTATTACAGCCTGACCGTTAAAATCGAGCTGGTCAGCCGAGCAGTATCCATTATTGGCGAAGACGATTTACGCAACCTGGTGCTAGCCACATCGGCGGTAGATGCCTTCAAGCGCATCCCTAACGAACTGGTGGATATCGATCTTTTCTGGCGCCACAGTGTTCATACCGGGATTATTGCCCGGCTGCTGTCGAAACATTGCAATATTCTTCATGGCGAGCGACTGTTCGTATCCGGTCTGTTGCACGATATTGGCAAGCTGATCCTGTATTTCAAGGAACCGGAACTGTCACAGCAGATCTTGCTGGAAGCAGCGGAGAGCGATGGTCTGCTGTATCGCGCCGAACGCAAGATCCTTGGTTTCAGCCATGCCGATGTTGGTGGTGCTCTCATGACTTCCTGGAAAATGGCGGAAACCCTGATCGAAGTGGTCAAATATCACCACAACCCACTGGAAGCGCACAAGCACCCCACCGAAACCGCCATCGTCCACATCGCCAACTGTATCGTGAATTCCATCGGCCCTGAAACAGAAGTCAACGAACACCTGCTGGACGACCATCCTGGATTCGAGCCAGAAACCCTTAAAATTACCGGCCTGGATATGAAAATTCTGCCCGAAGTGATGGACAAGGCCTGGGAGCAGGCGGGTGAAATCCTCGACATTATCTGCCCCAGGCTTTAATTTATTGCCAGTAAATCAAGCACATAAAGGAAAATCACCACCCGTCGGAAAATGAAATCATGGCTCACGAAAAAGCCCTGTTTCTCCTGTACTATGTTCAGCCAGTATCCCCCAAGCGGGTCACTGATCTGTGAATCAATTCACGTCAGGCCATGTGACCCTGGGCTAATATCAGGCTTCAAATCAAAAGAATACCAAATTTACAAATCTGTACTGCTCTGAATACTCAGAGAATTCCTAAATGTTTAAAGCATCCGGCAGCCCTGCTGCCAAGACGATGCGCACGCGTTCTAAACAGGAAATTTCTGTAATCGCAGTGCCCATCATGCAATCCATCCACAGGCGTGGCTCAGGATATAGATAAACATGAGTGCAGACATACATACACTGGAAGCCCATACCTCATCGAAAGATGAGTACAGCGAAATAATCTCCAGCATCCGTAAACTTCTCAATGAAGAGCTTGCGGAACGTCTCGGCAACATGTTTAACGGCGCGGACGACTTCCTGTTCCGTTTGTCAGAAAAAGCCGAAACCAACGAAGAACAGACCCATATCTTCGATACCATTCGCCTACTGCGGCAGGAGCGAAAGAACATCAACCAGGGCTTTGCCGAAGCCCTGCGCCAGAAACTGCAACCCATCAGTACCCAGCATGAAAATGACCAGGCATTTGAGTTTGACGAAGAAGAACTAAGCCTGGTGGACCAGGACACCATGGAAGAAATGGTAGCCATCTCTACCATCCACTCCAAAGCCATGAACCTGTACGGCGAAGCAGTCAACCACCTGGAAGCCCGGCTGGAATTCCTGGCCATGAAAACGGGTTCCATTTTCGAAAAAGACGCCCTCAGCCCTCGAAATATCGGTGAAGCCTTCCAGGAAGCACTCACACCGCTGGAACTGGACAGCAACCATCGACTGGTAATCTTCAAACTATTCGATCTGGAAGTCACCTCCCAGCTTGGCGGACTTTATACTGAAATCAACCGCTTACTGGCCAGCAACGGCGTTCTGCCACAGATACGCCATGGCCAGCCAGTGAATACCCCCAGCCGTAGCATGCCACCCCAGGCATCGACACCGGCACCGGCACCGGAAACAATCAGCCAGAACCAGGCAAGATATAACAACACACCGTCTTACTTCACCGGCAGCAATGTCGCCCAGCCGGGTTTTCATGCCGGGACTGGCGGGGCCACCACGCACTACGATCAGGCTGGACCGTACGGACAAACTGGCGGATTCCAGGGCGGCCAAATGGCAAGCACCGGATCAGCAGGCGCCATTCCATCTGCGGGAAGCGAAGTCCAGCGGGTTATGAATGAATTTCTGCATGGCGGCGCCACCGCTGTAGGATCGGGCATTCCAGCATCTTTCAGCGTTGTGTCTACCGAAACCGGTAAAAGCCAGAATTACTATGATCGCAAGGACGTCCTGAAGGCCCTTTCCAACCTGCAGGTCAGTGTTTCCCAGGAGCCAGAGACTTATCTCATCGACGGGGAAAGCTTCAAGCGCGCGATTCTGGCAGATATGGGCCTACGTCACGGTGGCGCAGTAACGCGCCAGGTGAGTGCGGTGGATGAAAAAACCATCGATTTCATCGAAATGTTGTTCCAGGTGATTATCGAAGACGCATCCATCAGTGAAATTACCACTAATCTATTGCTGCGCCTGCAGATTCCCGTTATCAAAATTGCCATGCTGGATGACAGCGTCTTCAGCGAAGGCGAACACCCGGCTCGTCGTCTGCTGAATGCCATCGCAGATGCCGGTAAAAATATCATCGAACGGGAAGACCCCGTGTGGCAACAGCTGAACCAGGTAGTCGAAAACGTCCTGCAGGATTTTGAAGTGGATATCACCACCTTCCTCAATGCCCTGGATGCCATTAACCAGATTATAGAAAATGAGCAGGACACCAGCGTCGAAAGCGAACGCCAGACCCAGGTCGAAATCCTGAAACAGCATGCGCGCCAGATCGTACTCAGCGAATTACAGTTTCGGGTTGCCAGCAAAACCATTCCGGCGCCACTACACCCGCTGCTGTTACGCCACTGGTCTACCCTCATGTTCCATCGCTATATCCGTACTGGCAAGGATAGCCCTGAATGGAACGAGGCAATCAACCTGCTGGTGCTGATGCTGGAATCCATCCAGACTCCCGAGAGTTACGAACAATGGATTAAGGTGAAAAAGCGCCACAGTGGCATTATCAACAGTGTCCGTGATGTCCTCTACGGTACCCGCCAGAAACAGGAAGAAGTGGATACTGCCCTGGCACACCTCGCCAGCCATTATTCTCAGCTCATCGAAAACGCCCAGTTCAGCGAATCAGCCGCGGCGGAGGATGACAACATCCCGGACGATTATGCCCAGCTCCAGCAGGCCATGACCGACACCCAGAAATTCACCCTGATAATGGCAGATGAGCTACCTCCCAGGGAACAGAGCCCGATTGAGATTGAAATAGCAGAATCCCAGGAAAAACTGTCCCGTATGCCCGATGTCATCAAGCCCGGGGTATGGTTTGAGGTTTATGATGGCGAGGATCGCCCAGTGAGACGCCTGAAACTGTCGGTTATTATTGTCGAAGAGGCGCGTTTAATCTTCGTCAATCGCCATGGCAAAAAGATCATGGAAAAAGATGTGGATGAATTTACCCAGGAACTGGAAGATGAGCGTTCAGCCGCCATTGCCGACCATTCCGTGTTTGACCATGCCCTCAGCCACGTCATCAATTGTCTGGCTGCAGCACGCTAAAAAAATGTGATACAGTGCCGATAAAAGCACCTGATAAATCAATAAACTGAGGGTTCATGCTCAAAAAACCGGCAATCGATCTCAAGCATCGTTCCGCCCCCCCGCAGGCACCAGGATGGGTAATTTTTCCCAACTATAACAACAGGTTATCTTATGAGTGCAGATATTCGTGATATCAATGAAACCGTAAAAGCCACTGATACCAAAACGGTATCCAGGGCCATCAAAGCGTTTATCAACAATGAAGATAACGACCGGGGCATCACTTCCAATGTACCAATTCGGGGGCATAAATATTTCAATCGCACCGACGTCGTCAAGGCACTCAACAAAATCCAGCTGTCCTACAAACCCGAATACATCGTCGGGTCCAGTGTTAACATCAACACCAAGGACTTCAAATCCAGCCTGCTGAATACCCTCTCCAGCATGGGCAGCCTCAAAACACAGTCCATCAACCAGATCGATGGCCGCACTATCGACTTTGTGGAAATGATCTTCGGTGCCTTCCTGCGGGACCGGAACATAAGCCCGGCAGTCAAGTCACTGTTGATGCAGTTGCAGATCCCCATCATCAAGGTCGCACTGCTGGACATGAAGTTTTTCTATGACCCCAAACACCTGTCCAGAAAGCTGCTGGACGCCATCGCCCATGTCGGCATTGGCATAGAAGACCGCAACAACACGGTCTACCAGACCATGGAGATGGTGGTACAACAATTACTGCGCAGCTTCAGTGAAAACATCTCCGTATTCAGTACCGCCATCAGCTCAATCAATCGCCTGGATACCATCGAAAAACAGAAGCAGGCCCAGAACGAAAAACTAACCCAAACACAGATCCGACAGGAATTCGCTCGCCAGTCAGTCATTACCGAGCTGCAATTCCAGATGATGGGCAAAACCATTCCCAAGCTACTGCAGCCATTGATCCTGAAACACTGGTCAACCCTGATGTATCAGCGTTGTATCAAGCACGGTAAAAAGAGCAAGGAATGGAATATCTCAGTGAATACCCTGCGACGCCTGATCAACTCGCTCCAGCCGATCAACAGCGAATTCGCCTGGGCATTGCTAAACACCAACCAGGGACAAATCGTCACAACCCTGGAAAAAGAACTGTGTAGCATCAAACAAAACCGTGAACTGATCTTTAATTCAATTCAGTTATTATCCCGCACCTATAAGAAGATGCTGGATGAGTCTGAATACAAAACCCGCAAGAACTTCAATTCAGACGAGATGGAAAAACATCTCGATGGCCAGGACAAACCCAATCCTAACGAAGCCAGGGAACAGCAAGCGCGTAATAAACTGGCGCGCTTGCCTGAGTACGTTAAACCTGGCGTATGGTTCGAACTTCGTACCGATGGCCCTAACAAACGCCGCTTAAAACTTTCCGTCATTATCCGTGAAGAAGCACGCCTGGTTTTTGTTGACCGTCTGGGCCAGAAAGGACTGGAAAAAGATGCCGGTGAATTCTTTGCCGAACTGGAATCCGGCCAGTCATCCATGATCGCCGATCATTCGATATTCACTGCCGCACTGGGCGAAGTCATTACTTCACTGGCACAGAATAAATAGCAGGATTCATCAAGCAACCTGCAGGCCTGAGAGTCAGGCCTGGAATATCAGGTCATTCTTAGAAAGGCCGCTAATAAATAATACCTGAATCCGTGACTTCAATGCGGATAACAGAGTGCACGATATTGGTTTCACAGTGGATTTTAATAAATCGTAGCTTCACCCTTAGGTTAAGCGGGTATTTTTTAAACCGCTGTGGAATCAAAAGCTTGTGCTCTGTGCCGTAGTAAAGGCACAGATTCAGGTAATACCTTTAATGTTAGCGTCGTCTACTCGCACCATTGATGACAGCCTTCATTTACAGTGCTGTTTAATTGCCGCCTGCAATTTCGCAACTGCCCGATCATGCTCCTGGTCCGACATATACACACGGTTACCCTGCTTATCCAGGGTATACAAACGACCAACTTTTTTATACTGCTTTAGCTGGTCTTTGGCATATACACACTGGCGATTGAGTTTTTCTCTTTTCTTGTGTTGTTCTGCCTGCTGCTTTTCTTTCAGCTTCCTGTCTTCCTGCATAGCCTCGAGTAACTTTTGTCGCCGTTCCTTGCGCTGGGCACTGGTGAGCCCGCTACCCGACTGCTTCTCATCCGAAATCTGCATCTGCACCGCATGCTTGACTGGTTTGTCGCCATAGTGAACGTTGCCATTGGCATCGGTCCATTTATAAATCTCGGCCATTGCCGACATACTTAAGCTTGCTAGAACTAGAATAATCACGGTTTGCATTAGACTCTCCTGATGATATCCCTATATTTGAAAACCCTTATTGTACACAAGCAATGTGAATGATGTTTTTCCAGGCCATAAAAAAGGCCAGGTACCGAAGTACCTGGCCTGACCACATACCAGCAGGAGTCTAAGTCTACTGGTTATTCACAGGCATTATTTACCGCTACCGGCACTACCTGTAAATTCAGGATAAGCTTCCATGCCACATTCAGCGAGGTCGACGCCTTCGTACTCATCTTCCTCACTAACTCGAATACCCATAATCATCTTGATGATCATCCAAGCCACCAGGCTGACGATGAATACCCAGAAGAAGATCGTCAGAGCACCGATGATCTGGCCTGAGAAGCTGGAATCAGAGTTGGTCACCGGTACCAGCAGCAGACCAAACAGACCGCAAACACCGTGTACTGAAATCGCACCGACTGGATCGTCAATTTTCAGTTTATCCACTGTGATGATGGCGAATACAACCAGCACACCAGCAATAGCGCCGAAGATAGTAGCTTCGAGTGCTGTTGGTGTAGAAGGTTCAGCTGTAATCGCTACCAGACCGGCCAGACAGCCGTTCAGCAGCATTGTAAGGTCAGCTTTACCGAACAACATACGGGCAGTGATGAGTGCGGCAATACCACCACCAGCAGCTGCTGTATTCGTGTTCAGGAATACCATGGCAACGGAGTTGGCATTGGCAATGTCACCCAGTTTCAGGACTGAACCACCGTTGAATCCGAACCAGCCCATCCACAGGATGAATGTACCCAGAGTCGCCAGCGGCAGGTTTGAACCAGGAATCGCATTTACCTGACCATCAGGGCCGTATTTACCTTTACGAGCACCCAGCAGCAGAACACCGGCTAATGCTGCAGCAGCACCTGCCATGTGCACGATACCGGAACCGGCAAAGTCAGAGAAACCGAGGTCACCCAGTGTGTACATGCCGAATACAGAAGCACTACCCCAGGTCCAGCTACCTTCCATCGGATAGATGAAGCCTGTCATGACAGCAGCGAACACCAGGAAAGACCAGAGTTTCATACGTTCAGCAACAGCACCTGAAACGATTGACATAGCAGTTGCTACGAACACAACCTGGAAGAAGAAGTCAGAAGCAGATGCGTAAACAGAGTCACCACTGAATCCGTTTTCAGCAGATGCTTTTAATGCATCAGCTACCAGAGAATCTCCACCTTCAATACCGCTCAGGAACCAGGTTCCACCGTACATAATCATGTAACCACATACCAGGTACATGATACAGGCGACTGCGTACAGTGCGACGTTCTTTGCCAGGATTTCTGTTGTATTTTTAGCTCGTACGAGTCCGGATTCCAGCATGGCAAAGCCAGCCGCCATCCACATAACAAAAGCACCCATCACCAGAAAATAGAAGGTATCGATGGCGTACTGTAATTCAAAAATTTGATTTTCCACTTGTATTACCCCCGTTGTTTACAGCGCATCTACGCCAGATTCACCGGTGCGAATGCGAACAACCTGTTCAACCGGATATACAAAAATTTTGCCATCACCGATTTTGCCGGTATTCGCTGCATTACGGATCGCTTCCATCACCTGGTCGACAATGCCGTCGTCCACAGCAACTTCGATTTTTACTTTAGGCAGGAAATCCACTACGTATTCAGCGCCACGGTATAACTCGGTGTGACCCTTCTGGCGACCGAAGCCTTTGACTTCTGTCACCGTAATACCCTGAACGCCGATGTCTGACAGAGCTTCGCGCACGTCATCCAGCTTAAAGGGTTTAATAATTGCTGAGATTAATTTCATGTTCTGTCTCCTCACAAACACTCTGCAGCGTACTGCAGAGTGTTTTGTTTCAAGAAATCATAAGACTTGATTAAAGATCGACTTCCGTGCCCCAGGAAACAAAGAATACGGGGTCACCATCAGTGAAGATGTCGGCATCCAGGTTGGTATCGCTGTATGCGAAGCTCCAGTCACCCTTGGTCAGAGTCAGGCCATAGTCAACATAGTTATCGAACGCAGCCGCAGCTTCGTCATCAAAGCTATAGCTACCAACATGCAGAGTTAAAGAAGATTCTTTGCCAACGGCCATTTCGTACTCACCAGAAACATAAGTAGCGCTGGTATCAGTACCGAATACGTCAGAAGTAATACCGACTGCCAGAGTGAAATCAGCCATGCTAGCGCTGGCATTTACTTCAACCCAGTCCAGATTATCTGTCTGCAGGTAAGAATACTGAATTACGCTGATGTCATAACCAACGCCACCAGCTTCACCACCGAAGCCAACATAAAAGTCAGTTTCAGGAGAACCGAAAGCAGTATTGGCAGTCCATATACCAGCATACAGGCCAGAATCGTGAGAGTAATCGATACCACCAGATACAGATGATCCACCACCAGTCTGAGTAGTACCACGCCACATGTAGTTCGAAGTGGCACCCACATTACCAGTCAGGTCAGCACTTGCTGTTCCACTAACCAGGGAGGCCAGAACTGCTGCGCTTAAAGTTAACTGTTTTACTTGTTTCATAAATAGACTCCAATTGAGTTGTATAGGTTAGATTAGGGTATCCCAGCAAATGCATCTGCCATGCCAAAGCAAATAATTATTGAAATATCATTTAGTTAGTGTGAAAAATCGCGGTTCACTACATTTTTGCTACAATGCTATGCACCAATATCGATGGATAAATCCTTCTTCGCACCAATATAGTGCTAACACATGCACAAGACCTGTGCGCCGTATATGGGATAAAATACCCGGGGAAATCCGGAGGAAAACCTGATGATCAACCACAGCACCATTGATGAAATCACCGATAAACTCACCGCGGCCATGCCTGAATCATTACGCCAGATGCAGGCCGATGTGGAAAAGAATATCCGCGCCATACTCTCCAGCAGTTTCGCGCATATGAACCTTATTGAGCGAGAAGAGTTTGACATACAATCCGCACTGCTAGAAAAACTGCAACAGCGCCTCAGCGAACTGGAAGCCCGAATTACCGAGCTTGAAACCCACCAGCCATAAGCACTAGTATTCATCGAGCATTAATCTCGATCTTAACGGATTACACCAACAGGAAAGGAAACCATGTCATCACTCGCAAAGGTATATACCCAGGCAATAACGGGTATCCACGCCACCACCGTCAGCGTTGAAGTCCACATTTCCAGTGGGCTACCGTGTTTTTCCATCGTCGGCCTGCCCGAAACCGCGGTGAAAGAAAGCAAGGACCGGGTCCGAGCCGCCATCATCAACAGTCGCTTTGATTTCCCCATGCAACGCATTACCGTTAACCTGGCGCCTGCCGATATTCCCAAGGACGGCGGTCGCTATGACCTTCCCATTGCCCTCGGGATACTGGCAGCTTCTTCCCAGATAAATGGTGAAATGCTGGCCCACTACGAGTTCCATGGTGAGCTATCGCTGGCGGGTGACCTACGCCCGGTGGACGGCTCACTCCCGGTTGCCATGGGGGCCAGGGACGCCAGGCGGATTCTGGTATTGCCCATAGAGAATGCCAGCGAAGCCATGCTGGTGAAAAATGCGGATGTGCGCCAGGCATCCCACCTGCTGGAAATCTGCCAGCATCTGAGCGAGCAGGCTCCCCTGGCAGCCCCGGAAAGTCGTTTCTCAGACCTGGCCACCACCTGTGCCGACATGTCCGACGTGCATGGCCAGCACCTGGCCAAACGCGCCCTGGAAGTGGCTGCCGCGGGGCAGCACAATATGCTCATGGTAGGTCCTCCCGGCACCGGTAAAAGCATGCTCGCCAAACGCCTGGCTGGCATATTGCCACCCATGACCGAAACCCAGGCGCTTGAGACTGCTGCTATCAATTCAGTATCAGGGGCCGGCTTTCAGATTCAGCAGTGGAAACAACGGCCCTATCGGGAACCGCACCATACTGCCTCCGGTGTCGCCCTGGTGGGGGGTGGCTCCAATCCCCGGCCGGGAGAAATTTCCCTGGCCCATAACGGCGTGCTGTTCCTGGATGAATTGACCGAATTTGATCGACGTGTGCTGGATGTTCTGAGAGAGCCACTGGAGTCGGGCAAAATCACCATTTCCCGTGCTGCGCGCCAGGCTGAATACCCGGCCCGGTTCCAGATGATCGCTGCCATGAATCCCTGTCCCCAGGGGTACAACTGTGACGGCAAACAGCATTGCCAGTGTTCGCCGGAACAGAAACTGAAATACCGCTCGCGGATTTCCGCACCATTATTGGACAGGATCGATATTCAAATTGAAGTGCCGCGCATTTCGTCACAGACCATGCGTACAGAAGACTCAGCCAGCGAAACCAGCGAGACGATTCAGCGGCGAGTTAGCCAGGCGTATGCCCAACAGCTGCACCGGTCTCAGAAACCCAATGCCTGGCTCAACAGTAAAGAAGTGGAACAGCACTGCCAGCTTAGCCAGGCCGATGCAGAATTACTGGATATGGCCATAGAACGCCTGCAGCTATCTTCACGGGCCTATCATCGCATCCTCAAACTGGCGCGTACCATCGCCGACCTGGAACAACAGCCCGAGATTCAGAAACACCATCTTACCGAAGCCATCAGTTATCGCTCGCTGGACCGTTTTGCCAATAGCTAAACCTTATGAATTCAGATATGCTCGCCAGCCGCCTAACTGGCTGATATCCAGCCCATGCTCGATTCCCCAGGGTTCACAGATAAAACCGGGCAACCAGCGACCATCAGCGACTTCGACTTTACCAATCCCCAGCGGTGCTGGAATATTCGCGACAAACGAGCCAAATTCTGTCGCGGGCACAGACCAGATTTCCACTTCCAGCGATTCTCCCCTGGCAGGATTGCGCACCAGACCCGGACGCTTAACAGCATCGCCCTCAAGCGCATACATGCGGTAGGACTTAGTCGTGTACGTCTTCTCCAGCAAGCTGGCGCCCCGTTCTCGCAATTGCCAGTTCAGTGGCAGGCCATCCAGGTGCGCACCGCATACCACCACCGGTATGTCGCGTGCCGGCAAACTCACCGCCGCTGCGCTGATACTGCTCGGCTCGTCACTCGCACCCATGGGCAGGGAAGCCGCCTGTTGCCACTTCGCCGCATACGATAATAATTTACGATCCTGCATGGCTACATCCACCAGGGTAACGCCCCAGGGCAAACCATTATCCAGATACCCGACCGGTACCGACACCGCGGCACAGTCCAGCAGATTCATATAATTAGTGTAGTAACCGAGGTTACTGTTGAGCCCGATGGGATTCTGCTGGATTTCCTCAATGGTGTAGATAGTTGCAACGGTGGGCGTCAAAAGAAAATCCACCTGTGACAGCAGGGCATGGGCCGTGCGCCGATGCTGTTGCATCTGGTATTCCGCCTTAAAAGCATCCACCGCGGTTTTGCCTTCGGCACTACCGATAATGGTACGAATCACCGGCAATAATTTTTCCGGCTGGGCAGTGATCATGTCCTCGATGGCGACATAACGCTCCGCCACCCAGGGTCCTTCGTAAAGTAATTTCGCCGCCTGCAGAAACGGACTGAAATCGATACGCTGCATCTCCCCACCCAGGGCCTGCATTTTTTCCAGTGCCTGCTGGAATAAAATTCGCGCCGATGCATTGCCAAAAAATTCCAGTTGCTCATCCAGTGGCACTGCGAACCGAAACGGGGTTTGTGGCACACCATAAAAGCGCCCGCTATTGGTAAACGGATTATCGCGGGCATAATCATCGTCGGCATCGTAAGTCGCAGCCACATCGAATACACAATTCGCATCATCGGTCGTGAAAGCGAAAATGCTGACACAGTCCAGGCTACGGCACGCCGGCACCACGCCATTCATACCCAGGAGACCACGGGACGGTTTCAACCCGACAATATTATTGAATGCCGCAGGCACGCGTCCCGAACCGGCCGTATCGGTTCCCAGTGAAAAGCTCACCAGCCCCAGCGCCACTGCTACCGCCGAACCGGAACTGGAACCGCCGGAAATATATTCCGGCTTAAACGCATTCTGGCAGGCACCCCAGGGAGACCGGGTTCCCACCAGACCGGTGGCAAACTGATCCATGTTGGTTTTGCCAATGGGAATAGCGCCGGCCTGGATTAACTGCTCCACCACAAACGCGGACTTCTCCGGTGTGTAAGCAAACTCGGCACAGGCGGCGGTGGTCGCTACACCTGCCAGATCGATATTATCCTTGATGGCGAATGGAATGCCGTACAAAGGTAAATCATCAACCTGATAATTTTTCAGTCGTTCCAGGTAAGGCAGGAGTTGTTCACGGCTGAGCCGTGTTATCCATATGTTGTGTTCAGCATATGCATCACAGCGCGTAAGTATTTCATCAACCACCTGTTCCGGTGTCAGGCGTTGATCCCGATACGCGGACAACAAACTGGCAATATTCATGTTCATGCTTTAATCCTCTTCCGCCAGCACGATTAATGCCTGGCCGGCACTCACCTGGCTGCCCTCGGTTTTACTTACCGCATACACGGTACCTGCATGCGGCGCCACTACTTCGATTTCCATTTTCATGGATTCCAGAATCACCATGGGCTGGTCAGCTTCTATTCGGTCGCCTTGTTTCACCAGCATTTTCCACACATTGCCCGCTACCGGGCTTTCGATGGCAACACAGTTTTCCGGTAATGCATCTTCGGTACCACGGTCACTGGCCAGGTCCTGGTCGGATTCATAATTGATTTGCCCGGATGCAATCCAGCTCTGCAGTTCTTCATCGAATGCCGCTTCCCGTTGACGGGTAAAATCTTCGATACTGCTGGCATTTCTGGCCAGGGATTCACGGTAGTCTTTCAAACGAAACGTGGTTTCACGAATGTCAATGGAATAACGGCCTTTGGGAAAATCCCGGCGTATCTGTTGCAGCTCTTCACCGGTGACTTCATAAAAATTTATCTGGTCAAAGAAACGCAACAGCCAGGGCTGCTCGAATTCTCGTGTGTGGCGATAACGATTCCACATCTGCAAGGTACGACCCACAAACTGGTAACCACCCGGTCCTTCCATGCCATACACACACATGTAAGAGCCGCCGATACCGACCGAGTTTTCCGCCGTCCAGGTACGGGCTGGATTGTACTTGGTGGTCACCAGCCGATGACGCGGATCAACCGGCGTCGCCACCGGTGCACCCAGGTACACATCCCCCAGCCCCATGACCAGGTAACTGGCGTCGAACACAATCTGTTTCACCTGCTCAATGCTGTCCAGGCCATTAATGCGGCGGATGAATTCAATATTACTGGGACACCAGGGTGCATCTTTACGCACCGACTACATGTACTTGTCGATAGCCTGCTGACAGGCCTCGTCATTCCAGCTCAGTGGCAAATGCACGATACGCGCCGGCACTTCCAGGTCTTCGATATTCTGTAACTCGCCTTCCGCTTTCGCCAGGACATCCAGCAAGCGCACCAGGGAAATCACCTGGCTGTCGTAATGAACCTGCAACGAACGAATGCCGGGGGTAAACTCCAGCATGCCCGGCTGACGATTCTGTTCCAGCCATAACATCAAGGCATGCACACGAAACCGCAGTTCAATATCCAGCACCAGCGGACCGTATTCGATTAACAGGTATTTATCCCCCGAAGGCCGATACACCACCTGCACATCATTGTCCTCGGCACTGACGGTTTTGATGACCGGTGTCTCCGGTAAACAGGGTTCAACCGATTGGGTCTGTAGCGTCAGGGATTCGATGCCGGCATTCTGTGCGGCTTCCAGTTTCACCGCATCGTCAATCGAGACGGGCTGGAACTGTAATTTATCACCTGCCTTGAGCTGACCCATTTTCCACAGGTCGGCGGAGATAATGGTAGCCGGACATACAAAGCCGCCAAGGGATGGACCGTCCGGCCCCAGTATCACCGGCATGTCACCGGTAAAATCCACGGTGCCGATGGCATAGGCATTATCGTGAATATTGGACGGGTGCATGCCGGCTTCGCCGCCATCACTACGGGCCCATTCCGGCTTGGGTCCTACCAGGCGAATACCGGTGCGACTGGAGTTATAGTGCACCACCCATTCGGTGGCGAAAAATGTTTTGATGTCTTTATCCGTAAAAAAGTCCGGTGAACCGTGGGGTCCATAAACCACCCGCAACTGCCAGTGGTTGCCAATCTCCGGTTGTAAATCCCGGGGCAACTGCACCGCTTCCTGCGACGTGTTCGATGGCAGGAAATGCAGCACATCACCGGCGCGCAAAGACCGGCCTACATGACCGCCAAACTGGCCCAGGGTAAAGGTGGAACGTGAGCCCAGGTATTGCGGACACTGGAAGCCGTCTTGAATCAACAGGTAAACGCGGGCACCACCGGCAACCACTTTACCCAGCTTGAGGGTTTGTCCGGCGGCAACGGTAATGACCTGCCACAAATCCACCGGCACATTATCCAGTGTCGCTTCAATTTCGGCACCGGTGAGAACAATCCGGGTGGTGTTATTAAAACGCAGCGTCGGTCCGTTCAGGGTAATTTCCAGGCCCGCAGCCGACTCTGGATTATCCAGTAAACGATTCCCCAGGCGAAACGAATAACTGTCGAACGGTCCGGAAGGCGGCACACCCATATGCCAGTAACCTTCGCGACCGGGATAATCCTGGATGGTGGTCATGGTGCCGGAGCTGAGCACGTCCACGCTGCTGGGATGGTATTCAAAATCGTTTAAATAACGTGTGAAGATTTTGCCTTCACTGAACAGTTCGGTTTTTAAAATTTCTCGCACGTAAGGTATATTGGTTTCGATGCCATAAATCTGTGTCTGTGCTAAAGCCTTATCCAGTTGCTGAATGGCGGTTACTCGATCCTTTTCGGTGACGATGACTTTGGCCAGCATGGGATCGAAAAACGGCGACACTTCGATACCGGTTTCAATCCAGTGATCGATGCGCAGGTTATCCGCTTCAGGAAACGCCACATGACTCAGCAAACCAGCACAGGGCTGGAAGCCCTTATTGGGATCTTCGGCATACACACGGCACTGGATAGCATGTCCTACCGGTGACAGTTTCTGTGCCGCAATATCAAAACCATCGGTGGCCAGTTTAATCATCCATTCCACCAGATCGACACCGTACACCTGTTCGGTAACCCCGTGCTCCACCTGCAGACGGGTATTCACTTCGAGAAAATAAAACCGGTCCTGTTGCTGGTCGTAGATAAATTCAACCGTGCCGGCGTTGCGATAATTTACTGCGCTTACCAGGCGAATCGCCGTGTCGTGTAATTGCTGTCGAACACTGTCAGGAATATTTGGCGCCGGGGTTTCTTCAATCACCTTCTGGTTACGCCGTTGACTGGAACAGTCCCGCTCTCCCAGGGCGATGGCCTGGCCCTTGCCATCGCCGAATACCTGCACTTCGATATGCCGGGCATACTCGATAAATTTTTCCAGGAACACGCCGGCATTGGAAAAATTGTTTTCACTCAGGCGCCGTACCGATTCGAAACTTTTTTCCAGCTCATCCGCCGACCAGCACAGCTGCATGCCAATACCGCCGCCGCCGGCGGTACTTTTCAGCATTACCGGATAACCGATGGTTTCCGCCTCTGCCAGGGCTTCATCGACAGAATCCAGCAGATCGGTACCTGGCAGTAGCGGAATGTCGTTTTCCTGTGCCAGCGCACGCGCGGTATGTTTCAGGCCGAAAGCCTGCATCTGCGCTACGGTAGGTCCGACAAAGGCGATATTCTCCGCTTCACAGCGTTGCACGAAATCCGGGTTTTCACTTAAAAAACCATAACCGGGGTGCACGGCTTCGGCACCGGTTTTGTGGATGATCTCGAACAGGCGATCCTGGTTCAGGTAGGTTTCGGTGGCGCGACCTTCGCCCAGGGACCAGGCTTCGTCCGCCAGACTGACATGCAGGGAATCCGCATCCGCCTCGGCATACACGGCTACCGATTTGATACCCATTTTTTTCAGGGTGCGGATAATGCGTGTGGCGATAGCACCGCGATTAGCGATGAGTAATTTATTAACCATTGTGATAAGCCGGTATCTGTGGGTCGTCCCACTATTCTACCAAAACTGCCAGGTCGTCCAGGCAGTCATTGCTGTTTTTTATGCGTCCCAGACCAGCACTTCCACCGGTGTCGGGTTATAGGCATTACAGGGATTATTCAGCTGTGGGCAGTTGGAGATCAGTACGATGACATCCATCTCTGCCCGCATTTCCACGTATTTACCCGGCGCGGATATGCCGTCTTCGAAAGTGAGCCCGCCATCGCTGGTAACCGGGACATTCATGAAAAAATTAATATTGTGGGTGATATCTCGCTTGCTCATGCCGAACTGTTCATTTTCCGCTACCGCCAGCATCCAGCTGTCACGACAGGCATGCATGCATTTCTTGTCCAGGGCATAGCGCACGGTATTACTCTCGGTAGCACAGGCGCCACCCAGGGTATCGTGACGACCACAGGTGTCGGCCACAATGGTCAGCATTGGGTTGCCTTCGTTGGACATGAGTGTGGTGCCGGCAGTGAGGTAAATATTACCCTGCTCGCGAATCGTATCCATGGCACTGTAACGCTCGGATGGATCAGCGGCACTGTAAAACAGGGTATCCGCCGCCTGGTTACCTTCCAGGTCCAGGATGCGGAAGGTCTGCCCGGCCTTCACCACTTTCATGAAATAATCACCCGCCGGCACCTCTTCTCGGTAGACGGCCGCTTCGGGTTGCAACTGGCTCTCTTTAATCATGGCAGCACCCCAGGTGATAAATTTCGTTGTTCTTAAAACCACGACGGTTTTCATCGCGGAAGTTCAGGCACATATCATCTTCCGCTACATCGGCCGCCTGTTTAATCTGGTATTGCACCGGTTTGCGCGGATACTCCGCCGCCGTACTCATGGGATGAGGACAGGTATGCATCAATACCAGGGTGTCCATTTCAAACCGCAGTTCGATAAAGTCACCGGCTTTGCTATTGTCTTCCACATAGACCAGGTTACCCTCGTCATCTACGCTCACGGCGGAGAACAGATTCAGGTTGGACACCATATCTTTTTTACCCAGGCCGTATTTCGCCAGTTCCACCAGGAAACTGGTATAGCCGTCCTGGGTCCATTCATTACGTGCCTGCTGATAGGTTTGCTCGGTCCATTTCTCCCGTACGATTTTTTTGGTCAGGTTGCCACACACAGTTTCATGCCAGCCAACGGTATCGTCGGTAATGGAACAGAAAATTCGGCCCATGTCGGAATACAGGCAATTACCTTTGGTGAGTTTAAAAGTGTGCTGGCATTTCAAGGTATCCGGGGCATTGTATTTTTCCAGCAGATTATCCGGATTTAAAAACATCATACCCAGGTTGGCACCACCTTCCACATCGATCAGACGCAGGGAGGTACCTTTGTTCATACGTAAGGACCAGTGACAGCCGGGAGCCAGGGTATCTTCATACAATACCGTGCCAGCCGGAGCACCTGTTTGTGATGACGCCGTTGTCATGCTTGCATCTCCTGTTTACTCATTAAAGTTTTAGCAACTGCTTAGTTAATTCATTCAACATCCGCTAATGCCGTCTCCGGCAATGGATGAATCTGTGGTATTACCGCTGCTGACATCAATAGCTTACCGGAAATCACACCACGGCAGGCCACCATCCGGTCAGTGATTGACTTGAGCGTAGAAGCAGGACCCTGCACCAGGATCACTTCCATGGTCTGGGCATCCATCAGGTTAACATGCAATGAGCTAATCACTTCATCGATACACGAATGCTGGATGTCACTGAGTTGCTGTTGCAATCCCGGTGTAGCATGGCGATACACCAGGGTAATGGTGCCGGCCATGATTTCATTGCCAACATTTTTATGGTGTTCGGTTATCTGCTGGTGAATCATGTTAACGATGGCGTGGGAACGGCTTTCGAAACCGCGCTCCGACACCATGCCATCCAGTTGTTGCAATAAACCTTCCGGCAGGGACACACTGATGCGCGCCACACCGGTATGGTTATTGGTGTTATTCGTTACAGGGCTGTCGGTTGCTGGCTGGTTCATGACTCCGCCTCCAGCAAATCGATCCAGGCGTTTAATATGGCAGCGGAACGTTGCATGTATTCCGGCATCCGTTGCTGTCCCAGGTCAACCACTGCCTGGGCATCCACGCCACCACTGACCATGTAATCCACATTGTTCAGGCACATGATTTCGATCAATGGCTGATCCACTTCCACATGGTACTGGAATCCATACACATTATCGCGATAACGAAATACCTGGCTGGACGTCAGTTCGGAGCTGGCAAGATTGACACACTCCGGCGGGGTATCGAACACGTCGCCATGAAAATGAAATGCTATGCCGGTGTCAGGATGGGACTGCATGAGCGGATCTGCCTTGCCGGCAGCATTGATACTGATATCATGCCAGCCCAGTTCTTTCACGTCATTGGAACACACCACGCCACCCAGGGCGGTGGCCAGCAACTGGGCACCAAGACACAGGCCGATAATGGGTTTTTCACTGTCGATGAATGCATCGATCAGATCCATTTCTTTCACCAGGTATGGATAGGCATCAACCTCGTATGCGCTCTGGGCGCCCCCCAGTACTATCAGCCCAGCAAAATCGGCCGGCTGCAGGGCTGCATAGTCTGCCTCCCAGCCGGGCACGATTTGCTGCTCGAAACCACGGGCATCCAGCAGCTCTCTCAGCTGACCGGAGCCTTCTTTTGCATCGTTACGAATGACCAGTAGCTTGCTCATGATTCGTCCTAAAACAGATGGCTGTAACGCTCAATTTCCCAGGCAGTCACATTCTGGTGATATGCGTTCCACTCCTGGCGCTTGTAGGTAATGAACTCATCCCGTAGTTCCTGGCCCAGTGCTTCGACCACAAATGGATCTGCCGCGAAAGCATCGATGGCTTCCATTAAATTCTTGGGCAGGAATTCAATGCCGCGTTCGTCCCGTTCCGCTTCTGTCAATTCATACAGATTATCTTCCTGCGGATCACCGGGATTGATATCGTTCTTGATACCGTCCAGTCCTGCCGCCAGTGCCAATGTCGCTGCCAGGTAAGGATTCACTGCACCATCGGCATTGCGTGATTCACACCGGCCACCACCCATGGGTACTCGCACCGAATTGGTACGATTATTGGAACCGAACGAATTAAATACCGGCGCCCAGGTAAAGTAAGGCATATCCCCCTGGCGTACCAGGCGTTTGTAACTGTTCACCGTGGGCGCAAATGCAGCACACAATGCCTTGCCGTGTTTGATAATGCCACCGATAAACTGGTAACCCAGCTCGGTCAGGCCCAGGCCTTTTGGATCGTCCGCCGGATCACAGGCGAACAGGTTCTTGCCTGTTTCCAGGTCATACAGCGACATATTGAAATGTGCACCGTTACCGGTTTTATCCGGGAACGGCTTGGGCATAAATGTCGCCACCAGGCCTTCGTCCTTAGCATATTCCTTGGCCATCAGCCGCAGGAAAGTAAAACGATCACAACTGGTCAGCGCATCGGCGTACATAAAGTCGAATTCGAACTGGCCATTGGCGTCTTCGTGATCGAAAGAATACAGGTCCCAGCCAAGATCATTGATGGTGCTGGCCATGCGATCCAGCCAGCTGAACTGGTCCAGGAAACCGCGCACGTCATAACAGGGCTTGGTGAGCTTATCGTCCGGGTTGGGCACGGATAAACTGCCATCCTCGTCCTGTTTCAACACATACAGTTCCGCCTCGATACCCAGGTTAAAGCCGAAGCCCATTTCCGCCGCTTTGGCCTGCATGGCTTTCAGTGCCACGCGGGTATTCATGGCATAGGGTTCACCATGGAAAGTATTATCTGCCGGCATCCACGCGACTTCCGGCTGCCATGGAATCTGGATGATGTGATCCAGGTCCGGTACCGATGCAATCTCGTCATCATTCGGCGCCTGCCCCAGTCCGTCCAGGGCATAACCGGTATACAGTTCGGAACCATGGGCCATGTGTTCCAGGTGGTCGACAGGAACCACCTTGCCCTTGGGCACACCATGGATGTCCACATACGCACCCACGCAGTACTTCACGCCCTTGCCTTTCAGGCCTGCCTGGATCTTTTTAATCTCTTCTGTCGTTTTCACAAGTTACCTCGTTAATCAATACGGACTTTTTCCGTGTAGGAAAAAGCTAAAGGTGATTCTTCCTGCATGCCTTTACGCACCAGGTTACTTAAATCTTCCACCATCCAGGCAAACAGTTCTTCGCCTTTGGCCCTGGACGCCAGACTGGGTTTACCGGTAACCCCGTTACTGCTGGTGCGATTGACTGGATGGGAAAACACACAATCTTCGGTACGGTCCTCGTCATCCGCATCGACAATGCGAACTTCCCGCACCATGCCGGGACTCAATGCCTGCATCAGTGACGTTTCCGAATCATTGGCATGCCAGTCATCAGCATCATGAAAATGTTGTTGCTTCACCCGCGGACTAATGCCGGCGGAATTGATCACCGCCACCATGAAACCATCGTGTTCGGCCCGCAGCATTTCCAGTGCGCAACGCAGCGGCGCAAAATTGGTGACATGGGTGTTAATAATAAAAAAGCGTTTGAAGCCGGAGTAATACACCCAGTCGCCGATCTGTTTCACTACATCGATCATGGTCTTGGGTTGTAATGCAATGGTGCCGGGCCAGCGTTGAGAATGACCCACGGAACAACCGTAGGGCAAGGTTGGCAACAGGGCCACGCCGGTTTCTTCCGCCACGGCATAACACAGATGCTTGGCGATATCCGCATCCATACCGCAACCCAGGTGCGGGCCATGCTGTTCCAGCGCTCCCACCGGCAACATGGCAGTGTCCATTCCCTGTGCGGGTAAACGGCCAATTTCTTCCCAGGTCATCTGGTACCAGTCGTATAACATCAGAAAACACTCTCTACTTCGTGATCTACTGCAACCATGCGTACCATGTTGAGATGGTCACTGTTGATACCGTCATCTTCTACCGGTGGATGAATCAGCTCTTCCAGGCGCTTTTTGGTGGCGAGGAATTCCGGTGACAACAACTGTTCCGCCGAACGGGGCTGGGGTACCGGTACTTCGATGAGTTCCTGCACTTCACCGGGATGGGCTTTCAAAACCAGTATCCGGTCCGCCAGGTAGATGGCTTCTTCCAGATCATGAGTAATGAACAGAATGGTGATGTCGATGTTCTGCCAGATTTCCATTAGGTATTGCTGCATCTTGGCGCGGGTCTGGGCATCCAGTGCGCCGAAAGGTTCATCCATCAACAAAATTCGCGGCTGATTCGCCAGCGCACGGGCAATGGCAACGCGTTGTTTCATACCGCCGGATAACTGGTGCGGATAACTCTCGGCAAATTTGCTCAGTCCCACCAGGTCAATCCACTGGCGTGCATCTTCTTCTGCCGCATCGCGTGAATGACTCGCCCGTTCCAGGCCGAACATGACGTTCTTCTTCACCGTCAGCCAGGGGAATAAGGTATAACCCTGGAACACCATGCCGCGATCCGGACCCGGACCGTGCACCGCCTTGCCATCCAGCAACACTTCACCGGAGCTGGGTGTTTCCAGTCCCGCAAGAATCCGAATCAGGGTGGACTTGCCACAACCGGAAGGTCCGATAACACAGACGAACTCCCGTTTGTGGGTTTTAAAATTAATGTCTTTCAACGCGGTCACGGTACCGGCGGGTGTTTCAAATTCCTTACCCAGGCCTTTCACTTCCAGGGAAATCGGTCGTTGTTTCAAGCGCGTGAAACGATCACGCACATCATCGTCCTGTTCCAGGTAGCTGGGTAGCTCCAGCATGTGTTTCATGTGTGTCTGATTCATGATGACTCTCTATCAGGCCTTGGAAGCCTTGCGTTGCCATGGAAAAATGCGTCGCCCCAGCCAGGCCAGCAGCAGGTCGGTCGACAGGCCGATGATGCCAATCATCATGATGGCGGCGAACACATTGTCGAAATTTTTGTAATGGGCCTGCTGGGTAATAAACCAGGTAATGCCAGAACTGGTACCGATGAGTTCGGCAACGATCAGGTATGTCCAGGCCCATCCCAGCAGGATGCGTAAATCACGATACAGCTCCGGCAAGACGCCGGGGATCACGACCTTGAATAACAGGGCGCGATTATTCGCCCCCAGGGTCTGGGCGGCTTCCAGCAAGCCACCATCCAGCTTGCGGGTGGTGTTGGATACGATCAGTACCTGCTGAAAAAACGTACCGATAAAAATAATCGCAATTTTAGGGGCGTGGTATATGCCCAGTATGGCTACCGCCAGGGCACCGAATGCCGGTGCGGGCAAATAGCGAAAGAATTCGATAAAGGGTTCAAACATGCGCGAGAAAAAATCATAGGTTCCCGCCAGAATGCCCAGTGGTACGCCAAACACTGACGACAGAACGAAGCCCCAGAAAATCACCTGGATACTGTCCCATAAACTTTCATGCAGCCACTTCTCGGAGCGGCGTATCGGCTCGGTAGTAAACGCGGTGTAAAACGCTTTCGCTACTTGATGGGGAGCTGGTAAATAAATCGGGTTAGCCGGTGTGCCGACGGGTGGCTTCTTGCCTTCCTTCAGCATGGTTTCGGTTTCCTTATCAAACACGTCCCGGTCAACCAGCATACCGGGGCTAAGATAAGGTACGGCACCCGGGTCGCTAATATCGACCTTCGGATGCCATAACCAGGGTACATAACTGATCAGGCACCAGACCAGCAGTGGTAACAGGAAGCTCATCAGGCTTACGTAAAAGCGGGGCTTCTGAGGAAGCTCCTTACGTACTGCAAACCATTGTGATACTGCTTTTGTACTCATGCCACTACCTTTCTACTCTTCTGGTGCCTGCCACTGTCACACTTACATCTTTTTCATCAAAGACGGATCGATATAGCTGTCAACCGGTTGTGGTTTTGCATACACCTTGTTAGCTACATTGAAGTCGTCGGCGATTTTGGTAGAACCGTAGATGGAATCGAAGCCCTTACCTTTCACCATATACTTGTTGGCTTCTTTCACCCGCATGATGTGAGTACCATCGATAAAGGTCTTGTATTCTTTCGGATCCAGTCCCACGCGAGCCGCCATAATCTTGATGGCATCATCACGGGTTTTGGGGTCCTGCAGGTAGGCAATCGCACGGTCCCATACCTTGATAACTTTCATCCACTCATCACGATGGGCCGCCAGGCTTTGAGGCGACACAGCCAGCAGGTCGTAGATCAGGCCCGGAACGTCTTTACTGGTGTAAATGGGCTTGGAACCGGGAACCAGTTTCAACGCTTCACCAGAACTTGGCTGCCATGCACCGATCGCGGCGACTTCACCGGAAGCCAGTACCTGGGGGGTTTCGTTGGTAGGCACATTCACCAGCTCGACGTCGGACTCTTTCATGCCGTTTTTCTCCAGCGCTTTTAACAGCAGCAGGTGATCCACGAAACCGACTTCAACGCCAACTTTCTTACCCTTGAGGTCCTTGATGGAGTTGATACCAGGACCGCCAACGATCATGTCATTGCCGTTGCTGTAGTCGTTCATGAGAATCATGACACTCTTGGCGCCGGTAGCACCGGTAACCAGGGCGTCACCATTGGTCATGCCAACCGCATCCAGCTTGCCGGCTGCAAATGCATCCATGGAAGCCACATAGTCGAACCATTCAAATTTGACGTCCAGGCCCGCTTCCTTGAACCATTGTTTTTCAACGGCGATCTCCCAGGCAACCCAGCCGGGCCAGTCGCTGTAGCCGATTTTCAAAGGTTCAGCCAGAGCATTGGCACTGAGCGTCAGCATGCTGAAGCCAGCGATCGTGTTTAACAGGTGTTTAATGATAGGTTTCATTGCCATCTCCGCAGTATTACTAAAAAGAAAATTCGTAATACTACGCTAGCAATCCCTGTGCCACACAGCCTATACTAGTCAAGTGACTGTTTTTATGACAATTTATCGCAGCGCTCTGGCACAGCCGGCATTTTCTGGGCGCACCAAATAAATGCACCAGAAGCAAACACGGGCACAAAGCCGCTCCCAAATCGTGCCGTCACGCAGCCCAATGGCAGTCATAATCCGATAGGATCAAGCTGGTATAGCCATTGCAACACAGCTGGCATCACATTCATTAAGGTATGCACAAACCAGCCCATGAAATTACAACTGTTCAAAACCCTATGGGGCCATCAGGGCAGCCTGCTCCAGGCCATCCAGCAAGCCAGTGACGCCGGCATGCAGGGCATCGAAGGTCCCGCGCCCACATCCCCTGAACAACAGGAAATCCTGCTGGAGGCACTGGCGGAACACAATCTGTTATACATTGCCGAGATCACCACCGCCGGCACCTATGTGCCGGAGCGCCACGCCAGCCTGGATGAACACCTGGCCAGCCTGGAGCGAAAACTGGTTCTCAGCCGTCCACTGAATCCCCTGTTCATTACCTGCCTGGGCGGCTGTGATGCCTGGCCGGAAGACCAGAGCCTGGAATTCTTTGAACTGGCCATGGAAATGGCCATGAGCTTCGAACTGCCTATCAGTTTTGAAACCCATCGTAGTCGTTCCCTGTTTAATCCCTGGATTACCCAGCGAGTGGTGGAAACGATTCCCAACATCCGGCTCACCGCCGACTTCAGTCACTGGTGCGTGGTGTGTGAGCGCTTGATGGATACGGAGCTGGATGTGATTGAGGCGATAGCGCCGAATGTTCATCATGTACATGCACGGGTGGGGTATGAGCAGGGGCCGCAGGTGCCACACCCGGCGGCGCCGGAGTATGAGTATGCGTTACGGGCGCATCAGGGGTGGTGGGAGATGATCTGGCGGGAGCAGATTCGGGCTGGATTTGGGTTTACTACGATGACGCCGGAATTTGGGCCGGATGGGTATTTGCATGAGGCGCCGTTTACTCGGGAGGCTGTGGGGGATTTGTGGGAGATGAATGTTTGGATGGGGGAGGAAGAGAGGAGGCATTTTTTGGAGTTTAGTTCTGATTTAGATCAGTAGGAACTTTTTAGAGTCTACTTCGTAGCCACCTTTTGTTTCGCCCTCGCTGGGCGAGTTACCCTTTGTCTATAGCAACAAAGAGTAACCAGAAAATGCCGCCCCAAGGCAGTTTGCCCTGCGGGTACCCGAGCTTTGTTAACGTAGTTTCTATTCACATTCCCTGGAATTTCGCCTGGGCAGTTTCGCTGCCGGGTCGTTTTGATTCGCTTCCATGCTCAACAAAAATCAAATCGTCGTCCCTGGCGATTTGCCCCTACGTCATTCACAAAGCTCGGCAAACTGCAAAGGGGGAGAAAAGCTAAAAAGTGAGTCGTGAATTCTGAATTCCTCATTCTTAATTCTCAATTCAGCGCAGCGGCCACATTGGTATATGATGCAGCAGGAAAGAGCAGGAAAGGGGTCACCCATTAGGCTTCTTGTCAACAATCAGCAGGAAAGGGGTCAGGCCTTACATTTGACATAATGGAAATTGGAATATAATCTATTCCTCAAGTTTAAGCGGGGAATTGAAACGGCCAGGCCACTAAGGATTGAATTTGCTGGTACTCTCTATCATCTAACTGCACGAGGTAATGCGCGGGAGGGTATCTATTTAACTGATCATGATCGTGAGCATTTTCTGGAAATACTCCAACGCGTAATAGCTAGGCATCATCGGCAGTGCCATGCTTATTGCCTGATGTCGAATCATTACCACTTGCTTATCGAGACCCAGGCACCATCTCTCTCGAAAGGGATGAAAACACGACAGGGTCAAGTCTAACTTTTAGCCTTATCACCCGATAAAACTCAACGATTCATCCTCACTATAAGTTACAAATTATTTACATGAATGAATTAATGTGATCAGTCAGCCTTATAAGGCCCTATTTTTAATTCTTTCATTAACTGATCGATACCTTTGTATTTATTATCCACATTGACCTGGGTCAGTTCCTCAATTGACATGGACAATAAATCTTCCATTCTGGCTTCACTTGTCCAACCGATGTATTTTCCCTTGATAGACGCTTCGGATTTTCTGTCGATACCCTGCAACACATCTCTGACTTTATTCGCCAGGTCGCCTGGTGTATTCGTCGTCTTTGAAAACAGCCAGTCAGGATACAAACGCGTACTCAGAAGAAACGGGAATCCTTTGATCTGTTTTTGATTCAGGATTTTAAAATTGCTTAATTGTATTTTGCCATTATCTGCCAGCCGTTCCATGAGATCGGTTCGAACGGTACCTGCATCGGCTTTACCCTCATTGACCATGTAAACAATCTTATCCATTGGGACACCGATAAAATCCAGGGGTTTAAAATCCGTTAACGGGTTGATGCCGACTTGTTTAAATTCTCGCCATGCCATCTGAAAGCCGCCAAAGGCATTCATATCGACTGCTGCAAAATGCTTGCCTTTGATATCTTCAAGTGAATTGATATCGTCTCTGTCACGGCGGGTAAATATAACGGCACCAAACTGGTCATAACCTTTACCTCTAACTTCATTAATGACTGAAGTGAGCGGTTTCAGGCCATAGTTTTTCATGGCGTAATAAAACCCGGGATTGGTTAAAACGAAATCGATATCATTATGAATGACAGCCTGCTGGAGTTGCTCCAGGTTGAGTGGAATTAACAGAAAATTATGGCCTGGTATTTTCTCCTTAAACACATTCACCGTAGGCTGCCAGCGATAATGGCTTTATATGCGCCCCTGTATGCAAGAACGCCTACCTTTACATAATCATCTCTAGCAATCGCTGATGTTGCTAATAGCATCAAGAACATGGCCGCGACCAGTCTTTTCATCTCTAATGTCCGTGTAACAAATTGATATTTATAATAATTATTGAAATATACTAAATACTTCTAAACATTGATTTACTATAGTTGATTATTCATCCAAAAAGCAATCGTTCTAGTATCCGGCTAAATTGTGCCCTGGCTCTGGCTCTGCTGGTGATGCTAGTATGTTTTTCCATGCTAATGGAGTGCTGCATTTATGAATCCCAGACTTATATTAAACCTGCAATTAATCATACTGTCGCTTCTTCCCTGTACAGTATGGGCAGAAGGAGCAGTTCGAATAATTAATTGCACGGTTAACATGAGCTGCGATGCCGGCTGTGCCTGCATGACGGTTTCAGGCAAAGTAAGTTTTCGGATGGAACCACTGGATATCGGAAGTGATGGCGCAGGGCACTATAAACTCAGCTACAGGGGCAAACAGGCCAAGCTGGAAGCACTATCTAATATTGGTCCCTTCTATTGGTCAGATGGCACAGAGCGGCATACGCTGTTGATCAGTTCTGAACATCAGTTTCTCTGGCATCGGCTGAGAATGGACCCGGCGCCTGAAGCGAGCATCTACTTTCTAACCTGTAATTACCTGCAGTAATGAAATGAACTCGTCCCTGCAGTCAGGCGCAGACTATACATATCTGGATTCAGAGAACAGTTGTTTCATGTATTGAACCTGAATCCGTGACTTCAATGCGGATAACAGAGTGCAAGATATTTGTTTCACAGTGGATTTTAAAAAATCTTAGCTTCACCCTTAGGTTACGCGGGTATTGTTTAAACCGCTGTGTAATCAAGAGCTTGTGCCCTGTGCCGTAGTGAAGTCACGGAT